>JACKQG010003070.1_pt1 | contig 20934 bp, 13 predicted proteins | sample 8237621 | NCBI WGS metagenome assembly JACKQG01 (sample SAMN15677084, study PRJNA649215) | marine metagenome | biome: marine; feature: Black Sea; material: saline water; isolation source: suspended particulate matter (SPM) from the Black Sea western gyre | collected 2013-06-09/2013-06-10 | depth... | reverse complement strand
AAAAAGAAGGCCCGGTGGATGCAAGCACCACACCGAGCCCTTCCGGGGGCAAAATCGGGGTCACCACTTAGGCGACACGCGAATCATACACGCTGAACACCTCTCGTCAACAAAATATTCCAAAAAAATGCAAGTTTTTATACCTATCTTGCCAAACTGCTACAAGCAACCGCCAAGGCTTGGTATCTTCCCCACTTACGAACTTATGAAAGGCTAATACATGCGAATTATCTTCCTTACACCCCTCCTGCTCACCATTGCTGCTTTTTCAGCGGATACGAACGATTCACTCCTTGAGCGATATCAAGTTGCCTGTGATTCTGTCATGAATCAACGTGGTTTTGCAGAGGGCGATCTAGAAACTATTACTTCCTTGCGTAATGACTTAACTAACTGCAATAAAGAGAGTAGCACTACCCAAACGCTTGCTGCTGAATTGCAACTTACAATCTGGCTTGGCGAAAATGAGAAAGTTGACAATTTGTTTCGCTTGCTCATTGCAAGCCAACCCGACAATCCTGCCATCGGCTTGGCTTGGTCCCGTTTTGCAATGAAACTTCCAGATGCAGACCCCGAAGCGATTTTCGGGGAGTTGATCGCTTTGTATCCAAGTTCACCCGAAGTTGTCCTCGACTGGGCAAGCCAACTTGATAAACAAAATCGATTTACCGAAGCAATGAACGCATTGCAGGGTCTCGACGAAGAAGAACTAACTACCCCCGAAGCAGCAAGTATACTTGGAGACCTTCTTTATGCGAACAATCGTTTTGATGAAGCAATTGCCGCGCTCGATGCTGTTGATGCTGATTCACTCGAAAAAGATCTCGCAAAGAAAGCGTCAATTGAAAGTCAAAGAACACGTTTTACTGAAATTGCTACAAAGTGGGAAGATGAGTTAGCAATTCGAGAAACTGAAGAAGCGATGGACGATCTCCCCCGCGTGCAAATGATTACATCGAAGGGTCCAATTCTACTCGAGTTGTACGAAGATCATGCACCAAACACTGTTGCTAACTTTATTTCTCTTGCCGAAACGGGCTATTACGATGGAACTCGTTTTCACCGTGTTCTTCCGAAGTTCATGGCACAAGGCGGAGATCCTAATTCCCGCGAAGGTGCATCTGGGCAAGCTGGCAGTGGCGGTCCTGGTTACACAATAAAAGATGAACACACTGGCGAAGATATTCGACACCACTTTGCGGGTTCACTTTCTATGGCAAAAACTTCCGCTCCAAATTCCGGCGGTAGCCAATTCTTTCTCACGCATCTTCCAACTTCTCACTTAGATGGAAGACACACCGTGTTCGGAAGAATCGTTGACGGTTTAGAAATCGCACGTTCCATTGAAAAAGATGACGACATCATCACTGTCACAGTCATACGCAAACGAGATCACGAATATCTTCCAGAAAAACTAGGGCCTAACGGGCAGCCGCTCGTAGAAGATACCGTAGAAGAAACAGCAAAACCTGTTCTTAAAAAACCAACACTTAACAGTTCCTCAAATCCATAACCAATGTCACAACTTCCACAAGAAACTATGCAGGGTTACAAAGTCCCTTGCGTCAGACAGTTCAGCGTTTTTCTTGAAAATCGCGTAGGTCGCCTACTCGATTTGCTTCGGCATTTCGATGACGCTTCTCACGTGCATGTTGTTGGGCTGAACGTCATCGATTCATCTGACCACGCAGTTGTTCGGATGATTCCTGATAATGCTGACGCTGCACGACTCATGTTGCACGACTTATCGATTTCATTTTCAGAATCCGATGTCGTTGTTGCAATGATTGATGATTCACATTCGCTAGCAGATCTTTGCTTGTACTTACTTGGCGCAGAACTCAACATTCACTTTATTTATTCACTTATTAAAAAGCCTATGATTGGCGACTCACTTGTTGCACTTGCCATTGATGATCTTACGCTCGGTGGACAATTGCTCGTTAAAAAAGGTTTTTCACTTCTCGGTGAAGCTGAGTTGAACTAAACGAACAAAACTTCATTCACTGCGGGGACTGCACCAACTACTGAAGCTTCAGACAAAAAATGTTTCACTGCTTTTCGACCATCATCACCGAAATCAAGTGTCCAGTTGTTGACATACATCTCAACAAAAGTATCTGTTGACTCCATATCAATTCCACGCCCCCACTTTGCTGCCCATGCAAGAGATTTTTCTCGGTTTGCCATCGCAAAAAGAATAGACTCTTTCAATAACTTGGTTACTTCGCTTGTAGCACCCGCTCCGTAACGAACGTCAAAATCCCTGCGGATAGCATTCCCGCCAAGAGGCAATAGTAAACCTGTGCGTTTGCGCCACCACTGACCAAAGTCACATATCTCGTATAAGCCATGGTCCTCAAACGAAAGTTGCCCCTCATGAATCACAACACCTGCATCAAATTTCCCTTCAATTACGCAATCCATAATCTTCGTAAAATCAATTGATTCCCATCTCATGTTTCGATCACCTGCCAAAATACGAAGCGTGGCAAGTGCGGTTGTTCGATCACCCGGAACTGCAATTGTTGGATTATCCAAAAAGAGCGTTTCAATTGATATTTTTTCATTTGAAACTAACTTTGGACCATACCCATCTCCAAGCGATGCACCACAAGCAGTCAGATCGTACAGGTTTGCAACGCGTGGGTACTGCGCAATACTGATAGCAGTAATGTCATAGAGTGCCTCCTCCGCTTCAACATTGAGAGTCTCAATGTCCTTCATGACCAATTCAAATTCCCACTCCCCGACATTCATTGAAGGACCACTACCATCAATATCGGCAAGCGGCCACCACATAAACGCGTCATCTGGATCGGGGCTGTGTGCTAACGTAATTTTTCTCACTTCGAAAATTCCTCTTCAAGTAAAGTGCTTAGAGCGCGCCGCATAATTTTACCCGTTGGGTTCCTTGGCAACTCCTCTAAAAGAATAATTGTCTTTGGAACTTTGAATGATGCCAACGTTTCGCGGCACCAACTTCGCAATGCCTGTTCACTAAACTCCGCTCCGTCTACTAACTCTACAAACGCAACTGCGACTTCACCTCTCGAAAGATCTGGTCTTCCGACAACACCAGCGGCGGAAACTGATTCGTGCTTTGTGAGCACTTCTTCAATTTCTCTTGGAAACACATTTTCGCCGCCGATGATAAGCATCTCTTTAATCCGCCCAGTGATGTATAAAAAACCATCTTCATCGAGCTGCCCCATATCCCCAGATCGAAAAAACCCTTGTTCATCAAAAACTGCAGCAGTTTCCTCAGGTAAGTTGTAATACCCTTGCATAATATTTGGTCCCGCAATTCGTACTTCGCCATCTTCGTTGGACCCAAGATCATTGCCATTCTCATCAACGATCCGCTCGGTAACACCAGTTACAGGCATACCGACTGAGCCACGACGATGTTCATCTGGGCGACACCAATTTGTCACTGGCGAAGTTTCTGTCAATCCATACCCCTCATTAATAACCAACCCAAATTTTTGTTTCATACCTTCAAAGACCGCATCTGGAAGTGCTTCTCCACCTGACACCGCAAAACGAACAGAAGAAAAATCGTCTGGTTCACCACTTTTTGCATTGAGCAATGCATTAAACATAGATGGAATTGCAAGCATCGCAGTGGGTCTATGTTTACGTAACAGATCAAAAGTTTTTTTCGGATTAAATCTTGCAGAGTAAATTGCTTTTGCGCCAATTGACATTGGCAGCATTGTTGTCACCGTAAATCCAAAACTGTGAAATTGTGGGAGTAAACCCAAAAAAGAATCAGATTTATTAAAACCAGACCACGTACAACACTGTTCAATGTTGGAACGTATATTCCCTTCACTTAACATCACGCCCTTAGGTCGTCCCGATGTTCCTGATGTATAAAGCAACGCTGCTAATGTATCTTCCCCTCGTTTTACAATTCGCCTTATTGGTGGCAATCCTCCAAAAGACATCTTATCCATCCGCAATGCGTTCACCTTCTCAGGAAGAGGACCAACCATGTCTAGCATCGGACCGACAGTAATGACGGTGTTAAGTCCAGCATCTTTGATGATGTACGCAATCTCATCAGGCGAGAGTAAGTAATTGATTGGAACAACTGTCTTACCAAGAGTCCAAATCGCTGTCGCTGCGACAGGAAACAATCCCGATGTTGGCAACATCACACCAACGTGCGGGGAATCATCCATAGAAGCAAGTTTTTTTTGCACATGCCACGATGCAACTTGCAAATCAATCCCTCGCCATGACCGAAAATCGTCCACAATCAAAGATCGGAATAGATTCCTTCGCCAAGTTTTCAAAATAGATCGCAAAAGTTCCATATTGTTCCTTCTAAGAGTGATACGATAACAAATGACTAGAAAGGATTCTACGTATGCGACCTAGCCCATTTCATCTCATTTTCACACTTCCGCTCTTCCTTATGCTCCTAGGATGCTCTAACAATGGACCAAAGGCGATGGAAAGGTCTCTCCAAGAATACAACCAAGGACAATGGTCTATCTCAGCAATGTGGGCAAACAAAGCGCTTAATGATAAAAGCGATCGCGATGAAGCAGCATACCTTCTTGGGTTATGTGAATTCAAAATGCAGCATGTTAACAAAGCAAAGGGTTGGTTTGAACAAGCAGCAAACTCTGGGGACGAAGCAGTTCGTGGCAGAGCATCTGCTATGCTTGGAATCATTGCTTCAAACGACGGGGATTACGTTACAGCTGCCCTTGCATTTGAACAAGCCTCTGCTGACTTAGACGGAATTGATAAAACAAAAGCAAGCGCTCGATCTGCGGCTGCAAAAAATGGAACTCCATTTGCGAGCATTGTTTCTAGAGGGGGATACACATTACAGTTTGGTGCATACCAAAATTTAGAAAACGCAAAGCATGCTGCAGCAAAACTTGGATCAGATCTAAGGCTCGCTGGTCTTGGTAGCCCCGCAATTGTCGAAGATAAATCATCGGTTGGAAAAACCCTATTCATGGTGCAAGCGGGTTCTTTTGATTCCCGCGGAGCCGCCTCGAAGTGTCGAAAAAGGAATGGGCTGCCTCAATGCATCGTAACGGCTGTGCAATAACCCCCGCTCAACACGTTCTCGCTCCATAGACGATAATGGCAGCACGCAATGGGTAAAACATCAACCACAAAATCTAGCGCTTCGACAACAAGGCGCGCGAAAGTTCTTCGAAAAGTACCAAAGCAGCAATTTCAATTTGCTGAACTTCTAAAGAAACCAGAATTTCTCCGTACGTGTTTTATTGTTTTCCTTTTTCTCCTTCTCGTTTCTCTCATCGCAACTTGGTCTCGAGAACAGATAAAAGTACGCGATGGACAAATTGTCACAACTACACGAGTAACGAGACTTGATTTTGAAATTGAAGACTCATCAGCAACCGAAACCAATCGTGAAGAGGCGAAAAACTCCTCGCCACGAATTTATATCGTCAATAATTCATTTATTGAACGACTCAGCGCATCAATACTCGGGCTACCAACGGCAGTTTTTGGCAAGACTGCTATTGAAGAGGTTGCCCCTGAACTTGTCGAACAATTCAAACTGACACCTGAAAAACTTGTTTCACTTCAAGCGATGTCTAAAGATGGCGCACCAACTTCTACATGGCGAGGTGCAGTTTCTCGACTAACAAGGAACTTGCGAGGAAGTGATCCACTCCTAACAAACGAACAGTTTCAAATTTTCACAATAACGCCACCTGCAAACAGAGCGCTTGTGAGTTCAAACAACCGCGCACAATCTCCGTATCAAGCAGAAGCGATCGCTTTGCCTGTCGAGGGTTCTGACTTTGATCCCGTTGTTTCTGAGTTTGTAAGTCGAGTAGGATTCAAGGAATCGACAGTACCTATTATCGAAGCACGGCTTCTTTTCGAAAACCAACCATCGGTCCAATTCGATGTTGAAGCAACACAAAAACTTGTTGATGAAGCAATTGCAGCAGTACAACCAGTTATTTCTGCGCACCATAAAGGTGAAATTATTTGGACTCGCGGCGATCGCCTGACTGCAAAACAGTACGAAAATGCGGTGTTAGAGCAATCGCAATTCGAAATTTCTGCGCCTATTTTTGTGCAATGGCTCCCAAGGCTCGGCACCATTGGGCTGCTCGCGATGCTCGCAATCTTCATCGGCGCATACACAACAATTTCTAATCAAAGAATTTCCAAAAACCCGCTGCGGTTATTTATGTTGTGCTTCTTGATGGTGCTCATGCTCGGTCTTTCAGTTGTTATCACCCTTGAAGCACCCGTCTTCATTTTTGCAGCTGCAATAGTCCCAACACTTCTTGTCATCACAATTGCATGCCTCGCTTACGGCCAGCGTCTCGCGATGTTTTTAGCATTCATGCAATGTGCACTCGTCACCATGGCACTCTCTGCGCCAATCATTTGGTTTGTTGTGATGGTTACGGGCTGCGGAACAATGATTGGGCAACTTAAAGACGTGTCTCATCGGCAAACATTAATCCGTGCATCTGGACTTACTGCAATTGTTTTTGCACTGGGCACTTGTTTCTTTTCACTCATTGAGTTACCTGACATCACAGTTGCATGGCAACGAGTTGTTTCCGATTCACTCATCGCAGGTGGATCTGCACTCCTAGTTGGTTTTTTCGTACTCGGAATTCTAGAGCCAATCGAAAAAATCTTTGACATTACAACGGGAATGTCTCTCACAGAACTCAAAGACACACGAAATAACTTACTCAAAAAATTGCAGGAGCTTGCACCGGGCACGTTCAACCACTCAAGGCAGGTGGCTGATATTGCAGAATCTGCTGCTGAAGCAATTGGCTGCGATTCACTTCTTACCTATGTTGGTGGTTTGTATCACGACATCGGCAAAATGAATAAGCCTGAATATTTCATCGAAAATCAATCTGGTTTTAACAGGCACACAACCCTTAAGCCATCGATGAGTTTGCTCATTATTATTGGGCACGTGAAGGATGGCATTGAGCTTGCTCGAGAATATGATCTTCCAAGAGAGATCATACATTTCATCGAGGCACACCATGGGTCTACGCTTGTTGAATACTTTTATCACGCAGCAAAAAAAGCCGCTGAAGAATCTGGCGGTGATCCCATTAATGACATGAACTTTCGATATCCCGGACCGAAGCCTAAAACAAAAGAGGTTGCGATTTTAATGATTGCAGATGCGGTTGAATCTGCTTCGCGTGTAATGCCTGATCCTAACCCTGGGAGAATTGAAGCACTAGTTCGCGACCTGTCTCGAAAGCGACTCTTGGATCACCAATTCGATGATTGTGATTTAACGTTCGGTGAACTCGCAAAAATTGAAGATGCAATCATCGCTCGATTAAATTCAATTTATCACACGAGAGTGAAGTATCCTGAAGAAGAAAAACCAGAGAAGTTAGAAGATGAAATTCCAAAAATTGAAGAAGAAGGCGATTTGCGTGGGTAAAGGGAACTACAAATTGCGATTAAAGAAAAATTGATTTTCAATCCATCTCTTTAACTAACTTGGAAAGACCGGCCAAGTCCATTTTAATAGTAAGCTTGAAGCCAGTCTCGTCAGTGCCAAGTACCGCTTCCGTTATTGCAGATGGACCTGATGCAATCGTCTTAGAACCATCATCTGTTCCTGCGGCTTCAGCGATTGCCATAAATGCGCTTGCAAACTTTCTCGCATCCATTGACATTGCGAATTCGATTGAGACATCTTCATGCGCTGATATCAAACGAGATAAATTTGTTCCGCCTTTTGTTTCAACCGATGGCAATACTTTTCGAGAACCGAATACAAAACCAACCCAACCACCAAGTTCGCCGAACGAGATAATCGTGTCGGCTGGGACTACTGCGTTCATTACTTTCAAATCTTCTGCATCGTCACCAATCATGTCTACCTTCCAAGTCGTAGGCTCATCTGTTGGTGTCAATTTCATTTGAAATTCGTCAGCAAATTGCTGCGTCATATTATCCATCATAGAATTCACTTTGGATAAGTACGCTGTTGCATCAGAAGTTTCCGCAAGTGCAAAGATGGTCAAACCGTCTTCTGCATCTAGGTCGTACATCACAACGTTGTCGCCTTGAAGATCAGCTAGCTCTCGCATTCCATCTGTTATTGCGATCATCGGGAACTCAGTAAGGTTGTTACCCATTGAACTCAATTGATAATCCAACAACATTTTTGTAAACTCTCCTGACATTGCATACTGTAAAGCTCCGCCCTTCATAGAGGTTGACATATCGAGCATTGAACTGTTATCTACATCAAGCGGCGATGGGTTCTTCTGTGCAATCATAAAATCCATGCCCAGAGAGCCACCATTTAGCGACGCTCCCGCTGAAATTGTGTCAACTCCAGCACAAAATTGCATCACTTTTCTAAATGCTTGGCTAATTGCTGCCGTTTGTTTTCTCTGCTCAGGATCAATCATTCCAGTTGGACCTGGCTTATTCAATTGACCAATCATCATGCCTCCTGCCATTTGAGTAATTGGACCAATTTGTGACCAAAGTTTTCCAAACAACACATGCAAACTGACTTGAGAATCTGGTAACTGAGCAAAAATAGGAGAAATTTTTCCGCCTTCTGGAGGTGACCAACTGTTTCCACCTGCAGCAATAAACCATCCATCGAGCATCGTGCTTGTATTTACACCACTGAACGAATTGAGTTGAATAGTTTTACCTTGCTTGGGTTTACAAATAACAACCAAGTGTGGCATCGCACCAAGCATGCCTGCTGGGCGTTGACCTTCAGCAATTACTCCCGGTTCAATCGACAGCAGAACACCCTTAGAATAATCTATTGCAGATGGATTCTTAATGAATTGAGAAAGCAGGTCATCAACAGGCACTCCCCCTTGAGTAGAAGAGATCGCTTTGAGTGATGATTGAATCGCACCCGCGTCTTTTATAGAAAGAACTGCAAGCGCATCAGGTGATACTAAATCTTGTGGATGCTGAGCAAATGAGGTTGTTGTGAGTGCGAAAACGATACATGTAATGAATTTCATATCGCACAGTGTACCGCAAGCACTTTTCTTTGGGCAGATGCAAGGGGCAACGCGTCTAAAGTGTCTTTAGTATGCCAAGCAAAGCGGTCATTTTTTCTTACTTCACAGCGAAACACTGCAAAGTTGATGATTCGGTGGGTCAACGAATGTTCAAATGCACCAGAAAATTTGAGATCATTTTCAATCAGCAATGCTTCTGCGATTTTAGCTTTAGTTACTTTTTTCGTTGATTCAAGAGTTGGGACTTGCCACATTCCCGCCCACAATCCTAGTTCGCCTCGTTGTTCAAACGCAATCTTTCCTTTGCATGTCAGTACAACCGCGTAATGATGTAGGCGTTTTCGTTTTGGCGTAATTTTAGGCGGCGGAACTTCATGCTGTGTATTTTCTGCGAAAGCATTACATTCACTCGATAGCGAGCAGAATTCACATGACGGTGATTTTGGGGTGCAAATAGTTGCACCAAGTTCCATGAGACCTTCGTTAAAAACACTCGGCGTTTTGCAAAGTTGCACAAGTTCCGTTGCACGTTCCCATGACCAATTGCATGGGCTTGGTGTATCACTTTTATTTTCAACTCGACATACCACACGGTGCACATTTCCATCGACTATGGGTACTCGTGTATTGAATGCAATTGAAGCCACTGCACCTGCGGTATATCTACCTACCCCTGGAAGTTGCAACAAAGAATCAACTTGCATGGGAACTTCGCCGCCAAACGAATCAACAATCATCTCTGCTGCTTGCTTTAAATGCTTTGCTCTTCGGTAATACCCAAGCCCCTGCCACAAGGAGAGCACGTCTTGTTCCTCAGCCTTTGCCATACTTCTGGGAGTCGGGAATCTCCCCATCATCTGTGGCCATCGCTGGGCGACACGTTCAATCTGCGTTTGCTGCGCCATAAACTCACTGACGAGCCTCCCCCAAGGGGTACTTGATTCTCTCCATGGAAATACTCTCGCTGATTTTTTGAACCAGTGCTCTATATATGTAGTAATTTTTTTGTCTCTACTGCCCACGATTGAAGGATAATCAACTCGGACGTAAAAAAGTTGAATGTTTGCAATAGATTCACCTCATTTTCGTCGTATACTTCTTAGGCAAATGTTGCGCTTCTTACCAATCCTACTCCTCGTGCTGCAGTCGATCCCATTCTCTGGTATCGCTGATGCTGCACATAGGGTAGAACCAACAACGCAAAAAATGTCCTGCTGCGGAGGCTGCTGCAGGTGTGCAGCGAACGGTTGCCAATGTAAAGAGGACAAACAAGAAGCCCCCGCGCCTGCAAAAACGCCGTTCTCTCCAAGAACAATTGACTTTGCTCCCCCAATTAGCCCTATTGCTTACGAACTTCCCGAACTCACCCTTCTTGGTGAGATCGCCGGAATCCCCACAGCCAAGAAAATAGTCGCCTCAAACAATTGCAGGCAGGCACTTCTTGGCCGCTGGCAAAACTAACTCATCACCCCCCTAGGATTACTGCGCGCAGAGCGAATCTGAGGATTCGATCAATGCGTTATTTGTTCCCACGGTTTTGATGAGGATCTTAAAATGAAATATTTATGGCGCTTTTTATTCTTTAGCGCTACCTTCGCCGCACTATTTGGCTGTACTTCAACACTTGAAACGCAAGTCTTACAGTCCCCAAAACGGCAGACAACTCACTTCGCTGGCACTTACTTGCCCCCGCACGCAATAGAAATTTCTCTTGAAGAGGAAAATTTCATTGCCACGTTGCCTGATCTCTCAGTAAATGCTTCACTGCAAAACTGTTTGATTTACGCAGCATTGAACGCACCAAAACTTGAAGCCGCTTTTCACAGGTGGCAAGCTGCGTTGATGCGAATTCCCCAAGTGAGCGCGCTATCAGATCCTAAACTTTCTTTCGGATATTTTCTTGAAGAAGTGCAAACAAGAACTGGTCCTATGGAACAGCAACTTTCATTGCAACAATCATTCCCTTGGTGGGGCTTGCTTGAAGCAAAAGGAGATGTTGCCGCAGAAGCTGCAGCTAAACTTTGGCACGCCTATGAATTTGAAAGGTTAGCCTTGTTTGAGAAAATTTCCTACAGTTGGAGTTCGCTCGTTGATCTTGACGCAGAAATCAATGTTGTTGAGGAATCGTTTGCGTTACTTGAAGAAGCAGAACGAATTGCACTGCGTTCGTATGAAGTTCAAGAAACAAACCACAGTAAACTCATTCGTCTACAAGTCGAGTTAGGAATTCTAGAAGACAATCTCCATAAACTTCGCGACCTTCGACTTCCAAGACAAGCAGCATTGAATGCCATGCTTGCAAGACCAAGTAATGGGTTACTTACATTGCCATCTAAAATCACGTTGCACTCTTCGACAATGAAACTCGAGGATGCACAACGTTTACTCGAGGACAATCCTACCATTGCTGCGATGGATGCCGATATTCGAGAACAAGAGAGATCGCTAGATGTTGCAACCTTGGATGCGAAACCAAAGTGGACTGTAGGTTTGACATACACGAATCTCGGTGACCCGCTTGATCCAACAGTGCCAGATGCGGGCGACAATCCACTCATGGGAATGATTGGTTTTTCTATCCCACTCAACCAAGATAAATACGACGCTGCAAAGCGCGAAGCCATTTCCAAACGTTTAGCCGCAGAAGCTACGCGTGAAACAATTCTACATGAACTTAATGCAAATATTGCGGAAGCAATTTACAGAAGAGACGATTCGCTACGAAGAATTGAATTGTATGAAACTGCACTTCTTCCTCGCGCAGAAGATGCCTTGACTGCAGCGCTTTCTGCTTTTTCCGCTGGAAAAAACAGTGCAACTGAATTGCTTGATACACAACGAACACTTCTTGACCTTCAAAGAAACTTGCAGAGAAGTTACGTCTCTGCCTTGAACGCGGATGCCACTATTTCCAAAATCATCGGCGGCGGCCCAACAAAGGATACAGACAAATGAGAAAATTATTATTTATTGCCATATCGATCATTGCACTGATTATTGCTTTTTCTATTGGCAAGTGTAGTTCCCCGCCTGCTAGCCAAACTGCAGACGCATCAGAAACTGCAAGTGATGTACCAGAAGTTGCAACACAGTACACATGCTCCATGCACCCACAGTTTCGAACAGAAGACAAAGACGCTGTTTGCCCAATCTGCTTTATGGACCTCATTCCTGTTCCAGAAGGTGCAGATAATGTGCCGCCCAATGCAATATCTATGAGCGAATCTGCAATGAAACGCGCCCAAATTGAAGTAGCTCCTGTTATCAAGGAACAACCACGACGTGTCGTGCAACTTGTCGGAACAGTTGAAACTGACGAGACCAAACAAGCAACGATCACTGCTTGGTTCGCTGGGCGTGTAGAAGAACTCGCAGTAGACTTTACAGGGGCAACAGTGCATGGTGGAGAACCCCTAGCGGTTCTGTACAGCCCCGAATTGTTAGTTGCTCAAACAGAATTACAAGAAGCAGCAGGCAGTGCAAACCGGATTAGTGGCGATTCTATTGTTGCACGCACAGCAAGAGCAACTTATGAGGCAGCAAAGAGAAAATTATCTCGATGGGGATTAAGCGAAACACAAATCAAGGAACTTGAAAACGCACCAGAGCCGAGTGATCGAATCACAATTACATCACCAATCGATGGCGTAGTGATCAATCGCAACGTTGAAACTGGCGAGTATGTCAAAGTAGGACAAACACTCTTTGAGGTTGCTGATCTTAAAACAGTATGGGTTTTACTTGATGCACATGAGTCGGAACTTCCATTTCTATCTGTTGGACAAAAGGTAGAGTTAGTTACAGACATTCTCCCAGGCAAAACATTACATTCAACAGTTGCATTCATCGACCCTGTACTTAGTCCAAAAACACGCACTGCAGGTGTTCGACTTGTTGTAGATAATAAGGATGGCGAATTGCTTCCGGGTGCATTTGTCAAAGCTGATGTCATTGGAAAACTTGATTCTTCCAACACACCCCTTCTCATTCCGCGCTCCTCGGTATTACTCACAGGAAAGCGAGCGGTTGTTTTTGTTCAAGTTGAAGGTGATCAACCAACTTTTGAGGCGAGAGTTGTCAAGCTCGGTCATCGTGGAGATGAAATGTACGTTGTCAAAGAAGGGCTAGAAGAAGGCGAACTGGTTGTTGTACAAGGCGCTTTCAAAATTGACTCAGAATTGCAAATCCAAGCGAAGCCATCAATGATGAGCATGGAAAACGAAGCAAAAAAGGTAAAGGTTTCAGAAGATTTCTTAATGTCACTCAATCCTCTTTATGCATCATATTTTTCTGCCCAAGAAGCACTCGCTGCTGATAATTTTGAGAAGTTCCTCATTGCGCAACAAGATATTGCAACGATGCTCGCTATTGTTGATGACAGTTCACTCTCGGGTGATTCCTTGGATAAATGGAAGTCCATTGCAGGAGCATTCTCTGCCACAACGAAGGAATCTCCTAATATCGCAAGTGCACGCGTTGTCTTTGAGGACATGTCAAAAGCAGCACGCAAGTTACAAACTACATTTGGGCATGGCGGAAGTAACTTTTATGAAATGTACTGCCCAATGGCGTTCGATTTTCGCGGTGCATTTTGGTTGCAACGTAAAGATTCACTTATCAATCCATACTTCGGTGCAGAAATGTTGAAATGCGGAGAAACAAAAAAAGTCTTTGAACCAGTAGGTATGAACAAATGATTCACCTTATTCGAACACTCATAAAACACCGCCTCGTTGTAGCGATTGTCATTACACTCGCAACATTATGGGGAGTAATCGTTGCGCCATTTGATTGGAATATCGGTAGCATCCCTCGAGATCCAGTTCCTGTTGATGCAATCCCAGACATTGGCGAAAACCAACAAATTGTTTTTACACCATGGCCGGGTCGAAGCCCACAGGACATCGATGACCAAATCACCTACCCCCTTGTAAGTTCGTTGCTTGGTCTCCCAGGCGTCAAGGCCGTTCGTAGTTATTCCATTTTTGGTTTCTCAACGATCTATGTAATTTTTGAAGATGACATTGATTTCTATTGGGGTAGATCAAGAATACTTGAAAAACTAAGCAGTCTTCCAAACAACACACTTCCAAATGATGTGACTCCTTCACTTGGTCCTGACGCAACAGCGCTTGGACAAGTCTTTATGTACTCATTAGAAGGCAGAGACCCTGAGGGGAATCCTTCCGGAGGTTGGAGCCTTGACGAACTTCGTTCGATCCAAGATTTCAACGTGCGATATGCACTTACCGCAGCAAAAGGTGTTGCCGAAGTTGCATCAATCGGTGGATTTGTCAAAGAATACCAAGTCGACGTTGACCCTGACCACCTGCGGCACATGGGTGTAACACTACAACAAGTAATGTCCGCCGTTCGTGGCAGTAACTTAGATGTCAGTGCTGGGCTCATTGAACTCAACAACGCGGAATATATTGTTCGCGGTTTAGGCTATATCGAAAAACTTGAAGATTTAAGAAAGACCGTTGTCACAGCACGCGATGGTGTACCGATTCTTCTCGATGATGTCGCAATGATCACTGTCGGCCCCGCTATGCGCCGCGGTGCACTTGATCGCGATGGTGTTGAAGCTGTTGGCGGAATCGTTGCTGCGAGGTATGGTGAAAATCCTCTTGCTGTGATCAACGCCGTCAAGGAACAAATCAAGCAGGTGTCTTCTGGTCTTCCAACGAAAGTGTTAGCAGATGGAACAATCAGCCAAGTTACAATCATTCCCTTTTATGATCGCAGCGGGCTCATTCATGAGACGCTAGATACGCTTGATCATGCAATCACACAACAAGTGCTCATCACAATTCTTGTTGTGGTTCTTATGGTCTTTCATATTCGAGGATCACTTCTCATATCATCAATGCTTCCCCTCGCTGTTCTTCTTGCATTTGTTGGCATGAAACTCGCGCACGTTGATGCAAATATTGTTGCTCTCAGTGGTATTGCAATTGCCGTGGGCACGGTTGTCGACATGGGAATTGTGATTGTCGAGAACATTTTGCATCGGTTAGAACAGTATCCTGATCAACCACGCAAAGAAGTGATTGCCTCTGCCTCTTCTGAAGTTGCTGGTGCAGTACTGACTGCTGGGCTCACGACTATAGTTGGTTTCTTACCAGTCTTTGCACTCACTGGCGCTGAGGGGAAATTGTTTACGCCCCTTGCTTGGACTAAGACCCTTGCACTCGCGGGCGCAATTGTTTTAGCAATTGCGATTATTCCCCCTGCAGCGACTTTGCTTCTGCGAAAACCACGAAAGAAGTTAAAACCAATGCCAATGTGGATTCGTTACACGATGACAGCGATCGTGGGCATTGTGGTTATGGTCATATTAGCCGGCGCATGGCGACCACTTGGACCAAACGAAACTGTTAAAAACATCATATTCGTCGCAACCATTGTTGGCGGTTTTTTACTTTTGTTTAGGGTTTTTCGCCTTGGTTACCGAACGATGCTTGCCAATGCACTACGCTTCAAAATTGTCACACTCATTATTCCAATATTGATGGTGGTTTTTGGCGTCACTTCATGGTTGGGGTTTGACAAAGTGTTTTCATTCCTTCCAACTTCAATTCGTTCTACAAAATTAGTTACGGATATTGCACACGCTCTGCCGGGAAGTAACAGAGAGTTCATGCCATCACTAGATGAAGGCTCCTTCTTGTACATGCCAACAACAATGCCGCATGCTTCCATTGACGAAACGCTCGATGTTTTACAAAAATTAGATCTTGCAATCGCCTCCGTTCCTGAAGTAACGGACGTCATCGGGAAAATCGGTAGAGCCGATACACCCATGGACCCCGCCCCACTATCTATGGTGGAAACAATTATTGAATACTCCCCTGAATATGAATATAAAGAGGATGGATCGATCGTCCGACTTTGGCGAGATCACATTCATTCACCTCAAGATATTTGGGATGAAATCGTAGAGACTGCGCAACTCGTGGGAACAACATCTGCGCCGATGTTACAACCAATCGAAACTAGAATTGTGATGCTGCAGTCGGGGTTCCGCGCGCCAATGGGCGTAAAAGTATACGGACCAACACTTGAATCTATTGAATCTTTCGCAATGGAGTTAGAACAAGCATTGAAGAAAGCACCCGGCGTTCGAGAGGAAACTGTTTTTGCTGATCGCGTTGTTGGGAAGCCATACGTTGAAATTGATCTTGATCGAAACAGACTTGCAAGACATGGCTTGAAAATTGCAGACGTACAGCAAATCATTGAAGCAGCCGTCGGCGGGCAAGCAGTAACACGAACCGTTGAAGGTCGCCAGCGTTATGGTGTGCGAGTACGGTATCAACGTGAACTTCGCGATTCTGTAGAGGCACTCGCTGAACTCATGGTCTTTTCGCCAAGTGGTACACATATTCCACTTCGTGAACTTGCAGAAATTTCGTATCGGCGTGGTCCGCAAGTCATAAAAGGTGAAGATGGTTTTCTTGTTGCGTATGTCATTTTTGACAGAATCAGTACATGGGGCGAAGTCGAAGTTGTTGAGTCAGCTCAGGCAACGCTTGAAGGGCTTATTGATCGGGGTGAACTTGTTGTCCCAGAAGGCGTGAAGTACCGCTTTGCCGGTTCGTACGAAAACCAAGTCCGTGCAATGAAACGCCTTTCAATTGTGATTCCACTTTCGCTTGCACTTATTTTAATTTTGTTACATCTTCAGTTCCATTCAATTCTGACATCCATCATTATTTTCGCTGGTGTGTTTGTTGCGTGGGGTGGCGGTTTTATGTTGATCTGGCTCTATGGACAACCTTGGTTCTTAGACTTCAGTGTTTTTGGAACACATATTGGCGATTTGTTCCACGTCCAACCAATCAACATGAGTGTCGCGGTTTGGGTTGGTTTCCTCGCACTCTTTGGTATTGCAACTGACGACGGAGTAGTGATGGCGACAAGACTCAAACAATCGTTTAAAGAACTAAAACCAAAAACTGCTGCTGAGATTAGAAGCGCAGTCGTTGAAGGTGGTTGTCTCCGTATTCGCGCATGTTTGATGACGTCTGCGACAACAATTCTCGCCTTGCTTCCAGTGCTAACTGCCACTGGGCGCGGTGCTGACCTCATGATTCCTATGGCAATTCCGGTATTTGGTGGCATGCTCGTTGCATTGATCACCCTTTTTGTAGTTCCAGTTTTGTATTGCTCGGTTGCTGAGTTGCAATTGAGATTTAATACGAGCAATAATTCTTAGTCGATCAGATAGATAAAGGAGTTTCTGATGAAAATGTTATTCTCAATGTTCGTGGCAGCCGTAGCGTTGCCAACCCTCGTGTTTGCTGGTGAACCAGTAAATGATACTTGTCCATTTACGGGCAATGGTGTAAACCCAGAAGTTACTGCACAAGTCGGCGATGATACGGTCGCGTTTTGCTGTGGCGGTTGCCTAAATGGTTTCAAAAAGTGGGATGATTCACGGAAGGAAATGTACGTTGCTGAACAAAAGGCGCTTCATGCGAAACCTGCAGTAACTGTTGAAGAACTTGTAGTCAAGACTCCATACTTGCTTGATATTTGCCCTATTACCGGCAAAAAATTAGGCACCATGGGTGAAATTGTCGTGGAAGTCATCGACGGACGTGAAGTTCGCTTCTGCTGCGCAGGGTGTCCTCCTAAGTTCAAAGAAAACAAAAAGGAGATGTTTGCAAAACTTGATACATTAATGATCGCACAACAACTCCCCTACTATCCGATATCAACATGCATCGTCAGCGGCAAGAAATTAGATTTTCATGGTGGAGTTGTTGACTTCATTTATGGTAATCGATTGTTTAGAGTTTGCTGCAACGACTGTAAAGCAGAATTTTTAGAAGATCCAACTGAGTTGGTCATTGAACTTGATGAAGAAATCGTAAAGGCACAAAAATCTTCATTTCCTCTTGATTACTGTGTAATTGGGCGTGGGCCTCTTGATGGCATGGGTGGTCCTGATCACATGATCGTTGGGAACCGTCTCATTGAACTTTGTTGTGCAGGTTGCAGACCAAAGATCCTCAAAGATCCACTTGCAGCATTCGCAGAAATTGACAAAGCGAAGAAATAAATCCCCAGTGACCAAAAAAAGCCCCGCTCAAATGAGCGGGGCTTTTCATTAAGAAATCAAAAGATACAAGTTACGGACATGCACCCCAAGCATCAACGATCGAAAGCAAGTCACCAACGTCCACTGTGCCATCGCCATTGATGTCACCAGCGCCGCCAGATTGTCCCCACATATCAATCACGATGAGGATGTCAGAGACACCAACCATACCGTCACCATCAGCATCACCAGTACAGGATGCATCATCACAGTAACTATCATTGATAGAAACAGCGTCAACACCAGCTTCAATAATTGAACCAGCGCCTAAGTCGCCACAAACAAATCGTACTGCGATTGTGCCATTTCCTGAAAGCGTATGCTCCACGTCGTACCACCCACCACTGGATTGATCGAATGGTCCAACTGTTTCAAGGTTTGTCCAAGCGCCACCGTTATAGGAAACATCGACAAAGAACTCATCATTGTTAGGATCAGCACCGCTACACTCTGCGCCGTTGCTATACCAGCGTGAATAACTAAGAATTGCACCATCACTGTAATTCATTATTGGTGAATACAGAGTTGTTGTGCCACCATCGACATCTTCACTGCCACTGTTGCCAGTGACGTAACACATACCCGATCCATCAGCGTCTGTACCTGCATCACATCGAACGCCACCCTCGGATGGTGTTACTCTAATCCAGTTACCTTCAGTAGCACTTGCATCAACATCCCAACCCAGATCGGTATTGAAATCATCATCAAATGTCACTTCACTACCTGAGTATGCCATCGCATTCCAAGTAGAACCAGGTGCGCCGTAAGGGCTGACAGTTGTTTCACCGTCTGCTGAATCCACAGATACATACCAATCAACTGAAGCGCCGCAATCAAAGCCGCCGAATGTTGCGTCATATCCTGCATTGAGTGATGAAGTGTTCCATCCAGTACCACTATTCCAATGGAGCATGCCGCTGACTGGGCTTGACGTACCATCGGTCACGTCAATCTCAACCATAGTGCCACCATTTGGATCTACCAATGCTGGCTGTCCACTTGGATAAGTAATTTCAACTGCAGGCTCGGTAGCACATCCTTCGCCAGGACCATCTACAAACAATGAACCACTGCCTTCGGATGAACCATCCCAACCGCCAACGCGGATGAGGTATTGTGCGCCACCAGTTACTGTAAAGGTTGTGCTTGAAGAGTAACCGGAGCAATTTCCATCGTCACCATTACATGCAACTTGGGTCATTGAGTCACAAGTTCCTTCATATACAACGATATCACTATCGAAATCGATGAGGTTACAAGTACTCACTGTCAATGAACCATTATCACATGCGACGTAACTAAACCACACGTCTGCATACATTTCGCCTAGGTATGTACCCGAACATTGATCTTCGTTATAAGGAACATCATCAGACATTGCACCAAGGGTCATAAGATCCCAAGTGCCATCAGTGATTGCTTGCGCTGAATCGCAGAAGTCATTTGGAAGTGGAACACAACTTACTTGGTTACAGTAGTAACCATTTCTCCACACACCGCCTGCAGCAGTACATGCAGTTGAAGTAAGTTCAGTACACGCTTCATCAATGCAGCAAGCGTACGTTGCTGGAGGTGGCCAATCGTCCATGTGGTGCAAGGCAAAAGCTGCAAGAATTTCCGCTGAGTGCGGAGTACCATTTGTAAGATCGCCATCATCATCGTCGAGCGTAAGCCAGTCAGTTGTAATACTTGGGTCAATCATATTACCTGCGTGCATCATCATAGAGTTGATCGCAAGTGTTGCAACGGTATCGCGCCCAGTCAAAGGGTATGCTGCTTCCATTTCTATAAGCGCATCCCAAACGCAACCTGAAATCAACTGGCCACAGTCATGAATTCCTGAACAACTTCCACCATATTGATAATTATTATCAGCATTTCGAATGCCATTTACGCAATCATCGCTGTAGAAACCACGAGCAAGTTGGTTATCTCCTGTAATAAGTACACCCATTACATCGCCCATGCCTTCACCGTATTCGCCTTGACCACTGCCTGCTAATGCAACTAAGTGGTGACCATATTCGTGGTGCACGATAACGGAGAATGCAGTATTACTACAGCCACTACCTGCGTTATAAAAGTTAATCGAAGAGTAATCGTAGAACGCGTTGCATGTTCCGCTTACACCTGTTTTAACAGGAAAGGAAGTTTGCGTTCCGATAGTTGGGAATGAAGGCGCATAATAAAGAGTGTAATCACGTACTACGTTTGAGTGCAAATACGCATTCACTTGCGCACGTTCTTGTTCGCTTGAGTTAGATTCATTATGCATAAAGTATGGATCACTACTTGTAAGTGATGCATCTGACCCAGATTGGTTTTGAGAATCAAACCACTGCCCATCGAGTGTCGAAATAATCGAACCTGAGCCTGAAATTGTAAAATTGCCATCTGCATCTGCATAAGCGGTGTTGCCAGCAAGCGTTACTTTTGCGTATGGCATTCCTACTGCAGATTCTGGTTCACATACGTCTGCGCCTGAACTTTCAGTTGCTACACCTGAAACATTGCCGTCAACATGAAGAATACGATTTACTTCATGAAGGATCTCGCCTGTTTGTGCGTCCACAACTAATTCAAATTTACGATACGTTTCAGGTTCCCAAGAACTGCCAGTAGTTGCTTCAAAAACGAATGCTTCAACTGGTTCCCTGCGATTTTTTTCTGTACCAGCGAATACCATTAGTTCAGGATCTGTGATTGTTACATCACGCCCAAGCTTTGTTGCTGCAGCCATGAGTGCAATAGCATCATTCACAGCTAACTTGTTTGTTCGTTTAAAACCTGCAACGTCTTGTAAGACTGTTG
>JACKQG010003069.1_pt1 | contig 20938 bp, 19 predicted proteins | sample 8237621 | NCBI WGS metagenome assembly JACKQG01 (sample SAMN15677084, study PRJNA649215) | marine metagenome | biome: marine; feature: Black Sea; material: saline water; isolation source: suspended particulate matter (SPM) from the Black Sea western gyre | collected 2013-06-09/2013-06-10 | depth... | reverse complement strand
AACAAAGGGGACGCCGCCTCCTCATTCCTCATACACCAGAAATGAGCATAACTCGAACTTTGACAGACGCGAACCATAAATTGTATCCCGACATCAGCACGACTAAAATTACCCATATAGCCGTCCAAAATATAGCCCGGTTCATTAACTTATCACTCACAAATAGCCTTAGCTCCTCTTACAAGAAGTGATATCAGTTCATCATGGGACACTCGCATGTGGATCTGGCTATAAAGCCTTGCAAGGTTCCCGGTTTTGCCTCTCCATCGACAACCTCGAGTTTTTCAATCTTTAACTCCAGCAGGTTTTACTTTGGGTGTTGCATCAACTCGATTTCATATTTGTCCGGGTCTTCGGTGAAAATAAAGCGAGTGCCGTTTGAGGTTTCGATTGGCCCTTCAGTGATAGGGATTCTGGAATGTTCCAATTTGAAGATGCAGTTATCCAGATTTTCGACTTCAAAAGCCAGGTGCACCAGGTCTTCGGGAACTTCGATTTTTCCTGAATCGGGGAAAGAACACAACTCCAGTTCACAGTCTGTACCGGGAAAACGCAGGAATACCAGCACTGAACCGCGCGGTGAGGTTTTTTGCTCCAAGACTTCCATGCCCAGAACATCTCTGTAAAACTTGACGGACTGCTCCATGTCGGAGACACGAAAGCGGGTGTGAAGATATTTCTTTATCATATTTGATACCAAACTGGGTAAAGACTCTTTTGGCCGAGAGCACTCTCTGCTGGCCAGATAAAGTTATTGCTAATTGTACCCCTACGGGGCATGAAGGCTAATGAAAAGGACATCACAACCCCAGCGTCACGCTGGTTGATAATCAAATTGGATAATGGGTTGGTAGTGGTCCATTTGTTTTTTTACGATGCTGACCAGTTCTATAAGGCGAGCCTGCGTTTCGGCCTCGAACCTTAGCACCAGTACCGGCTGTGTGTTGGAGGCGCGAATCAATGCCCAGCCATCGCCAAAGTCGATCCGCACTCCATCAATGTCAATGACCTCGTACTGGCTCCTGAAAGTTTCTGTCAACTCACGGACGATTTCAAACTTCTTGTCATCGGGGCAGTCGATGCGAATTTCGGGTGTGTAGGCTGTTTTGGGAAGATCGGCCAGCATTTCAGAAACCTTCATGTCAGACTGCGCCACAATTTGTAATATCCGGCCTGCGGCAAATACAGCGTCGTCGAACCCGAAATAATTGTCAGCAAAGCAGACATGACCGCTCATTTCTCCTGCTAGAAGAGCGCCGGTTTCCTTCATTTTCTTTTTAATTAGTGAATGGCCCGCTGGTGCCATGACCGGAATGCCGCCATGTTTTTCAATATCCTGAAACAGGTTTTGCGAACATTTGACTTCGCCTACGATGGTTGCACCGGGGTTTCTCGATAAAATATCGCGGGCGAAAATAGTCAGCAGTTGGTCGCCCCACAAAATATTGCCTTTTTCATCAACCAGGCCGATTCGGTCGGCATCGCCGTCAAATCCGATACCCAGTTCCGCTTTTTCGGTGCGGACTCTTTCTATTAACCCTTTCAGGTTTTCTTCCACTGTGGGGTCGGGGTGATGGTTGGGGAAGGTGCCATCCGGCTCACAAAAAATTTCTATGGGTTCCAGTCCGAGTTTTTTCAGGAGTTGTGGGCCCACAATGCCGAAACATCCGTTGCCGCCATCGACCACAACTTTTACTTTTCTGGAAATTTTTAATATAGAACAAATATTTTCCATATAAGGTTCGATAACACATGTCTGATCGACTTTTCCTGAACCCGTTTCAAAATCTTTAGCCTCGATCAGGCTTTTCAGCTCCTGAATTTTTTCCCCATATAGACTGTGTTGACCGAGACTGATTTTGAAGCCATTGAACTCGGGCGGATTATGACTGCCGGTGATCATCACGCCACCATCTGCCTTTAGATGATGAAGGGCAAAATAGGAAACAGGGGTGGGGACCATTCCAATATCCACAACATCGCACCCGGTGGAGTTCAGAGCCTGGCATAAAATATCGCGGAATTCGACTGAACTTGAGCGAACATCCCGCCCCACCACCAGTGATTTTCCTCCCTGGCGTCTCATGTAGGTGCCAATAGCTTGACCGATCTGTTGAACGGTTTCAGGTGTGAGGTCTTTGCCAACTATACCGCGGATATCATATTCGCGAAAGATTTGTGGATTAATGGACATAATAAATACGATTCGTTTTTAAAGTTGATGAATAGTCCGAAAATGCAAAAACATACAATGTCATTTCCAATGGGAGAATACTTCGACTTTCTCTAAAACGCAAGCCGGGCGATACGTGTTGCAGATTGTCGAAAGTTCAGGGGGCCGGTTCGTCTTCTATTTCCTCCGTAGTTTTTTTATGAGCCAGGGTGCTGGAAACCGCGAAGGTTTTTTCATCCCGGAAGATGGTTAAGTGAATTTCCTGTCCCGGGGTGAGAGACAGCAGTTTTCGCCGCAAGAGTGCCAGGTTGGTGATCGGCTTTTTGTCAAACTCAGTGATAACGTCATTTATTTTCAGGCCGGACTTTTCAGCAGGACTGCCTTTTTCCACGCCTTTGATAACCATTCCCTCAGTTTCCGGGTAGCTTAACTCAGCGGCCTGCTCAAGCGTGATCGGAGCTGCCTGGGCTCCGAACCATCCTCTTTCCGTTTTACCGGTGATCAACATGCCCATAACATCCTTCACGATATTGATGGGGATCGCGAATCCGATCAATTGTGCCTGTTCAATAATAGCCGTATTGATTCCCACCACTTCGCCATGAAGATTAACAAGGGGCCCACCGCTACTGCCGGGGTTGATGGCCGAGTCGGTTTGTAGAAAGTTGGTGTAGCGGTCTCCAGCATGAGGAGCCATTCTCTCCTTGGCACTGATCAGTCCGGATGTTACCGAATGCTGGAATCCTAACGGGTTCCCCATCGCCAGAACCACTTCACCCATTTTCAGTTTGTCCGAATCGCCAAAAGGTAAAACGGTGGGAACGAAGTCGGGCTCAATTTTAATCAGGGCGGTATCGGTCATGCGGTCGATCCCGATAATTTTCGCGGGGTATTCTTTTTTCCCCTCAGACAGCACAACCCGGATATTGACGGAATTGGAAATCACGTGGGCATTGGTGAGGATATAGCCTTCCCGGTTGATCAGGAAACCCGAACCCAGGCTGAACCCTTCTTCTTTAAATGGAATGGGGACTTGAAAGGGGATGATGTCGAGAATGGCTGAAACAAGAGGAATCCGTATCGGCAGAAGATCATTCGGTGCGATTCCGAATTTGGCATCACGCTCCTCCAGCCGAATGGTATAAATATTCACCACCGCCTGTTTTACTTTCTCGGTGATACGTGAAAAAGTGTGATTGTCCAACGGAATTGGTTTCCGGTCATCTGATGGATCGCCATGATCCCAGAAATTTTTTAGATTAATATCTTTTAGCGATACAGACTCAAAGCGTTTGTCAAAAATAGGCGAGTCCTGATCGACCAGAATTTTGTCAGAATTGGTGGAGCGGGAAACCGAGCATCCAGTGACTAGAGACAGTAATATCAAGCTTGATAAAAATTTAGTTTTCCCAGTCATCATGTCTGTCCTTAAAAAGGATTCCGGGTGACCCCGCCATCGACAGTAAAATTTGTGGCGGTTATCCAACTGGATGATTCGGAAGCCAGGAACAGGGCCAGCCCGGTTAAATCTTCCGGCATGCCCATTCGGTTTAGAGGGACGGTTTTCCCGGTTTGTTCCATGATTTCTTTTTTGGTCTGTTCAAAATCAGATCCGGAGTTTCGCGCTTCGTCTTCCCATGATTTACTCCACACTGGGCCGGGAGAAATGGAATTGACCAGAATTTTATCCGGCGCAAGAGTCTGGGCTAGAGAAACGGTTAAGTTGGAAAGTCCGGCCTTCATGGCGTTGTAATGGGGAAAAACTTCCTGCGGACTGGCTGCTGCTACAGATGAAATATTAATGATCCTGGCGCAATCAGATTGCTTGAGGGATGGAATACAGTGTCGGCTCAGTCGAACAGCAGACATTAAATTAATTTGAAACGAATCTTCCCAGTCCTGATCGCTCAGTTCAAAAAAATTAGCCAGTTTTAAAATCGCTCCAACATTATTGACCAGCACATCGACCTGGCCCAGTTGTTTCATCAAATTTTCGTGAAAGGTCTCGACACCTTTTGCTGTGCCGAGGTCGGCGGAAAAGAAAAGATGCCCCTCACCTTCAATTTCATCGGATAAGGAATCCAAACGATCCTGACTTCTGGCGCAGACAGCAACCTGTGCGCCTTCTTTGGCAAAGGCCAAGGCAATGGCCCTGCCGATACCGTCACTGGCTCCGGTGATGACCACTTTTCGGTTTTTCAAATTCAAGTCCATGCTAAGATTCTTTTCCTTCTTAATTCCCCTCCTGACAAGGAGGGGTCAGGGGAGGTTGCAAAATTAAATTTAAACCCCTACGGCTATATGGAATCCACTCTCATCCCAAAAATCACATCGTCGCCTTCACTGATATGGGTGGTGGCCGCGATCGGGTTTTATATCCTCAATATATTTCTGGGATTGTTCATGGCTTTCAGGAAGAAGACTGCCCAGAGCCTGAAAATACATCGACTCCTGTTTTATACACTCGGGTTTTGCCTAGTCTATTACCTGATCATGAACCAGACCCACAACGAGAACAGCCTGCTGGATTATTTGGTCTGTCTTTACTGTATCACACTCGTCCCTTTCAGCAAACGCTGGGACGTGCTGATCCACGCCTTCATCAGCGCGATGGGGCTGGTGCTCTTACCGTTACTTATTGTATTGCGTATTTAGCTCTGCCTTTTTCAAAGAGACTTTTGCGGCTATCAGGAGGTTTCCCGTTTCAAATATTGTCTCGGTGATTTTGGAAACCCAGAGTTTTCTGGATTGAAGGGCTTTGGTGAGTTTGGTTTTGGCTGGTTGAGTAGACCATTGGAAAGAGTACAAAGATTCAAAAGAATGCTCATTATTTTTCATAACTACAATCACTTGTCAACTCACATACATTACAATTTGGTTTAGAACCGAAAATTTCACCATAACCGTCAGCACAAAATAACCAAAGAATATTATCTAGGTAGGTAATACTACAATTAATCTCCTTTGCAATATTTTTCAAATATTCTAAGGCCAGAGGAATCCCTATTTGTTTTAATTTATAACTTCCCTTTTCACCAATTTTTACAGACATGTTCTCCGGGGTATCACTAATCACAATTTATCTTAAGGAACCATATTCTTTTTCAATCTTCAAAAGAATATTAATATTCTCTGTTAGAGACTCCATCTGTTTATTTATAGATCTATTTCCACATCCAATAGACGTGATTTTTTCCAAAAAAAATCAGGGTCAGTTTCTCTTACTTTCTCGGGGTCGTAATTGAAAAATATTCTGTGAATTTCATCAATATTATCTGCTATTTTTTTCCAAGGTCTTTGGTTGCTCAATAATGATAAAATTAGACCTTTCAAGTGATCTTGGAACGAAAAAATAGTTCCATTTATTCTCTTTTTACAAGCCTCTACTTGTCCTAGTTCGTCAATGGCGGTTGTACAATCAAAATTATTTCTGGAGAGAGATTATTGGATTTTCGTTAGAAAGGTGTTTGATTCCGAGATCATATTGATCCTCTTACATTGTTAATGTCGGTTGGGGTGTATCTATATACTTTATATCTTAAATTCCCAATCAAGTGGGAAACTTTTTGTTCTGCCTCGTGGTGAGGAGGAGAACTCTGAAAAATAACTTGTTAATCAATAAGGGGTAGAATATCCTACTGAGTAGGATGGGTGTGCCTATTTTTTATGGAGGGCAAAAAATGCCAATGGTCAAAAAAAGCATATCGGTTACAGATCAACAAGATGGTTGGATCAAGGCGCAGATTGAGTCTGGACATTTCGGCAACGAAAGTGAGGTGATCCGCGAGTTGATTCGAGAACGGCAAACTCGAGAACAAGAAACCCCTGCCGAAATTGAAGCGATTCGCGCCGCATTGATTGAAGGTGAGCAAAGCGGTTTTAGTGCTTCCACTGTAGACGAAATATGGAAAGAAGCCCGAAAACGCCACAGAGCAAAACATGGCTGATTATCGCCTGTCTCAAAGTGCCAAAGAAGATTTGATAGGAATTGCACAATATGGCGACGATCACTATGGTGTCGAGCAGTCAGATCGATATCGCGACAGACTCAAACAGCGATTTTTGGTATTGGCCGACCAGCCCATGCTTTATCCAGCCGTTGACCATATCCGTATAGGATACCGACGTAGTATATGTGGTGCGCATTCTATTTACTACCGGATCGAAGGCGACACCGTGGAAATTATGAGAATTTTGAAACACCAAAACCCATCGTTCTAAAGATAAGTGGTGAAGGGTGTGCTGTGAGGGGAAAGAGATGAACCTAAGAACTAAAAGCAAAGAGGAGTGTTAGTGAATCCGGAAGGTAAATCACCCCAGCCCATCGAACAAAACGTGTTCCTATTGTTCGAGTTTAAGAAAGAGGGAGCCAACCATGGTCAGTCGACGATAGCGGCTTTGACGGTGATGTCTCCGTAAACTTTCACGCGGCATCCGAGTTTCTGGTGGTCTTTGAGCTTGTGGAGATTTTCAAAAAAGGTGCGTGGGTTGACGTTTTCCATCGGCTCAATTTCCACCACGCATTTGCCACACATGCCATGTCCTCGGCAGTTTAAGAACTTGCTCAGTCCTTTATAAACCTCGGCACCGTTATAAAGCGCGGCCTTTCTTAAGTTCGCACCATAACCAGCTTTTAAATCAATGGTTTCGTTGGTTTCGGTGTTGATGACCTTGATTTTAGGCATGGTAGGACTAGCTCCCGCTTGGGTTTACTGCTTTTAAGGAACGTTATTAATGCCGGATATCCCGGGCAATGTCAACCGATTAATTCAGCGTAAAACCTGTTTTCCATTCCATAATTGTGTCATCGCGAACCGCTGAAAGCGGTGTGGCGATCCAGACTTTTTCTGGATTTACCCTTTCAGGGCACGAAAGCTATAGATGGGACATCACGGCTTCGCTTTGCTCGCAATGACGTTTTCTGCTACCCACAGCCTTGGGTTATATAGAGTAATTGTGGCCCATTAGAATTTTCTTTTCTTTGAGAAAGTTCTGAACTTTGAGAGAGGCCTCTTTGGCGTTTTGTGCTTCATCCAAAGAGAGAACCAGATCAGGTTCTCCTGACGATTGATTTCCCACCTGAATCTCTACAACCTGATAGGGGTTGGCCAATAGTCTAAGGTCGGCCTGATCTTCCTGATGGAAAGCGTTGCTGGTGGAGATCACCACATGGCCAGCATCAAGAAATAGTTTTGCTACTTCTCCCAACCTTCGGGCGGATTCGCTCTCGCCAGTGCTTTTAGGATCATCCAGGTCGGCTCCGACTCCCAGATTAACATTTCTGCGATCGAGCAAATAACTTTGAAAATTGTTCTGGAACAAACTGTGTTCGAGAGTTCTGGCCAGCGGACCTTTTCCGGTGCCGGGGTCGCCGGTAATGAGGATCAATGCCGCCCGGTGTCCGTTGCGGTACGCCCTTTCTTCCGGCTTGATTTCGCTCTTGATCCAATTGAAATCTCTTGTGCGAACTTCGTCTCTGAGTTTGTCGGCCTTGGTCGCTGGAGTGTAGGTGGTGATGATGCCGCCGCCGCAGACATCGTACTCATCGACCAGGACGAACCGGCCGGTGTTGGCGATGGTCCCGAACAAGTCAAAGGCTACCGGGCTCCGCGTTTTCAAGGTCAATTCGGCAACGTCATTCTTGGCGATATAATCCTGATTTGACAAGGTCTCAAGGGTAGAGGCATCGATGGCTTTTTTAAACTCCACCACCTCGCACTCCTCTTCTTGTGTGTTTAATTTGATAGTAAACTTTCGGCCTTTTTCCAGATTGTTTTTCCCCATCCAGAAAACATTAGCATCGAAAGTGGTGGAGACGATGGGCAACTGATCCATGAGTGTGCACACATCGCCGCGCTCTACAAATATCTGCTCATCGAGAGTGAATCCGGTGGATTCGGAAGCGGTGGCTTGAGTAGGCTTCTCAGGCACGCTCCAGGCTTCGATGGATTTTACCACCGCCTGTTTATTGGAAGGGGAGAAGATGACTCTGTCCCCAGTCTTGAGCTTGCCCGACTCTAGCCGCCCGGCGATGATGCGCCGTTCGTCAAATTTATAAACATCCTGAACCGGAAACCGGAATGGGAGATGATCCAGTGGCGGCTTTTTCTCGAACTGGTCGAGCATGGTTAAAACAGTCGGCCCTTTGTACCAGGGCATTTCATCTTTCAATGAAGCGATGTTGACACCGAGTTTGGCGGAAACGGGAATAAACTCCCGCGCTTCAATTCCCAATGAATCCAGAAAGGCGGTATATTCTGATCGGATATTGTTATAAACCTGCTCGTCATAATCCTTGAGGTCCATCTTGTTGATCACCACCGCGACCTGAGTGAGCCCCAGCAATTTTAAAATGTACCCATGTCTGCGTGATTGTTCCTGCACACCTTCGTTGGCGTCAATCAGCAGGAGGGCGGCCTCGGCATCGGCGGCACCGGTCACCATGTTTTTCAAAAACTCTTTATGACCTGGCGCATCGATGATGACGTATTTGCGTTGTGCGGTATGGAAAAAAATTTGTGAGGTATCGATGGTGATACCCTGCTCCTGCTCTTCTTCCAAAGCATCCAGCAAAAAAGCGAACTCGAATTCCTTGCCCTGTTGCTTGCAGATGTCGTGAATCAAATCGAGTTTACCATCAGGCAGGCTTCCTGTGTCGGAGAGAAGACGTCCGACCAGAGTAGATTTTCCATGATCCACATGACCAACGATGACCAGCCGTAAAAGACGGCTGGAAAGTTCTAGAGTGTTTATATTATTGCCCATTTACATATACCCCCGGGCTCGCAGTTTCTGCATGGCATAGGTGTTTTCCTGATCCTGTGCCCGGCCGGAGCGCTCTGATGCTGTCGTGTTGTGTTTTAGTTCCTCGACGATTTCGTCCACGTTTCTGGCTTTGGAGTCAATGGTTCCGGTACAAGGGGCGCAACCCAGAGACCTGTAACGTTTCCCTTCCGGGGTGGCGAAATAGAGATCAATGATGGGGATCTTCTCCCTCTGTATGTATTCCCAGACATTCAGTTCCGTCCAATGCAGGATCGGGTGAATGCGGATGTGCGTATCTTCGGCAAAACTGGTTTTATACTGGTCCCATAATTCGGGTGGCTGATCCTTGAAGTTCCATTCGAAATTTTTATCCCGTGGCGAGAAATAACGTTCCTTGGCACGGGTGCCTTCTTCATCTCTTCGGATGCCCAGAATCAGTCCAGTATAACCGTGTTCTTCCATGATGCATTGCAGACCATTGGTTTTCAATGCTTCACAGCAAACCAATCGGCCCTTTTCATGATTCATACCCTCGTCCAATGCCTTCTGGTTCTTACCGACCACCAGATTCAGTCCCCATTCTTTGGCGACACGATCCCGATATTCGATCATAGCGGGAATCTTAAAGGTGGTGTCGATGTGAACCAGTTGAATGGGACAGTGACCAAAAAAAGCCTTACGTGCGAGCCAGACCAGAATGGTAGAGTCTTTTCCGATTGACCACAGCATTGCCAGATTTTTAAAATTTTTATAAGCTTCACGTAGTATGAAAATACTTTGATTTTCTAGTTCGTCTAAATGATCCATATAAAATAGAATTTCCTTATTGCTGAATGGGGAAACAATTACTCTATCTCGAAAGCTGAATACAATCAAGGGGGATGTCGATTTTAGGGGAAATAGGTTGATTGCGCAATGGGAATTAATGCAATGTTTGTTTTTTTCTAGGAAAAATACTTGTTAACCACATTGGGAAACGGGCAATGCAGACAATGGGAAACGGGCAATGCAGACAATTATTCCCGTTCTGGGTGCAAAAATCCTGATAAACCTGCATCAATCCCTGATTTTGTTTCTCGGAATGCAGTACCCGGAGCATTTCCTCCCGGTTGCCAAAAATATAATGTTTCATAAAGCGAAGCAGTTTGTGGTCGCTGGTGCTCTTGCCAGTTTGATAAAGGGCGTTGAGTCCCGTATCCAGATCTTTGAATTTTCCCGCCCGCGCAAAGATCAGGCCTATGGGCAAACCGATGTTGATGATGATTTCGCGGGACCGCGCCGAGCCGACAAGTTGCTGAGACTGCGGAAGGGGTCTGCCATCGGGGGTGCAATGGTTTGCCCAGTAATCATCGGCAGCCACACAAAAGAAATCATTGAAGGCGGTTAAAGTTTTTTTGTCGGGAATTTTCTGGTTGGAAGAGGTGATGATTTTTTGATAAGACCCGATAAAGTCTGCAAACATCCCCGATTTTTCGTGACGCACGAGCAAATGGGCTAATCCTGCCAGCCGCCTGTACGGATAATTGGCAGGTCTAATAGCACGAAAACTCCAATCCTCTTTCTTCAAAGAGGAAGGGGGAACCCGGTCTCGGTAAGACTTCCATATAGGCAGGAGTTTGCGGAACCCGGTTGCTTTTTCTGTGTCCTCATTCATCAACCCCGAGACACCAAAGAGCAAAGCCTGATAGTGTAGAACTCTTTCTTCTTTGCGGATTTTTGTGGACACCCGGTTTTTTAACTCGGTCAAAGGCAGAGTGTCGGCCAGAACTTGAAACGGTTGTTTGTTTTCGGGGTAACCCAAAGCTTCCGCAACACCCCGGTAAAAAGTTTGCTCGTAGCCTTCGATAATGACTGAATCGTGGAATCGCTCCATTTTGGTGAATACTCGTGCTTCACCCGCCGCATCCAAAAGTTGAGTGAGTTTTTCTTCCGACAGTTGTGCCAACGGCTGATGGCACAGACCAACATTGCCGGAATTCAGCGTTGGGTAGTTTTCAAAATCGAGTTCATTGTTGAGGTCAATGATGCCTTGGGTCAGATAATTCTTGATTTCAAACTGGAAGGGAAGGCCTTGTTGTTCCGCCGGGGGTCGAGGTTTTTTGCCCCGGCCCTGCCACATATAAACATGCAGGATAACATTGTCAAAGTCCGTGTTCCGGGAGTGCCCGTGAGCCTTCCAGTCGGTGGAGTAGACGTGCAGTTCCACATCGCCTTCATAGATTTTTCCATTCACCTTGATGGTGGCACGGGTGAAATCGGGGCCTTTGCCGAAATTCCAGTATCCGGGAAAAACGATTTCCAGATTTTGGTCATCATTGGTCTTGAGAGAGGGTGTGCAAAACAGTTGGTCGTTCCAGATACAGCGGATGACTTTTTCAGGCACGCGGATAGTGTGGTCTTCTTCCCGAACCTCCAGTTGGTTGTAGATCTGGGTGAACTTCAGGTACGAGTCTGAAAACGTTGCCGTCATTTCAGCTTCCACTCGGTGCCATTTGGAGTGTCCTCGATAAGAATTCCCATTTTGGTCAGGTCGTCCCGGCAACGGTCTGCTTCTGCCCAGTTTTTGGACTGGCGTGCCGAGTTGCGATCTGCGATCAACTGCTCGATTTTGCTGACATCCAGGCCCAAGTCGCTGTTCTTGATTTCGAAGAGTTGTTTTTCAAACTCTTCAGGAGTGTGGGCAAACAGTCCCAGAATATTTCCCGCCGCCTCCCATGCTGCGGTTGCGATGGCAAGGTCTTCGGTTTCATTTTTTCCAGGCACAGCGCTGTTGAGATTGCGCAGTTCCTCGTTCATATGTGCCATTGCCACAGCCGTGTTCAAGTCGTCGTTCATGGCTGTCTCAAACTTTTTTGTAAACGCATGGTTCTTGATTTTTTCCTGAAAGTCAGGGATGGATGCCAGATTTCCAATTTTTTCGCGCGCCCCTGCCAACCCTTCATAGAAGCGGGAAAGCACTTTGGTGGCGTCATCCAGATTCTTTTCCGAGAAGTCGATTGGGCTGCGGTAATGACTGCTGATGAGAAACAGGCGCAAAACTTCAGGGTGATATTTTTTGCAAACCTCGCGGATGGTAAAAAAGTTTCCGAGAGACTTGGACATCTTTTCTTTGTCAATGTTGACGAATCCGTTATGCACCCAGTAGCGCACCGGTTGTTTGCCGGTGCAACCACAGGACTGCGCGATTTCATTTTCATGGTGTGGAAACACCAAGTCCTTACCGCCTCCATGAATGTCGAAGGTGTCACCGAGATATTTTTTGCTCATTGCCGAGCATTCAATATGCCAACCGGGTCGGCCTGGTCCCCAAGGGCTTTCCCAAAACGGTTCGCCTGGCTTACTCTTTTTCCATAAAGCGAAGTCCAGTGGATTACGTTTGGTGTCGTTGACTTCGACACGGGCCCCCGATTGCAGGTCATCAATGTTTTTCCCGGAAAGACAGCCATAGTCCTTAAATGATTTTATGGAATAGAAGACATCGCCCTCGGCTTCATAAGCTTTCTCCTGTTCGACCAGAGACTGGATCATGTCGAGCATTTCAGGGATGTGGTCAGTGGCTTTTGGTTCTTCGGTGGGGGCGGCAATGTTGAGTTTGCCCATGTCTTCATAAAACGCGGCGATGTATTTGCGGTTGACCTCCTGCCAGTCCACACCTTCTTCATTGGCGCGGTTGATGATCTTGTCGTCGATGTCGGTGAAGTTGCGCACGAAACGGACTTCGTAACCGGCATACTGGAAATAACGGTAAAAGGTGTCGAAGACGATGGCGGCGCGGGCGTGTCCGACATGGCAATAGTCATAGACCGTGACACCGCATACGTACATGCCGATCTGCTTTTCTTTAAGGGGAGTGAACTCCTCTTTTTTCCGCGTCAGGGTGTTGTAGATAAGTAGGCTCATAGGGGCAATATAACAGCGGCGAACCGCCGCTGGCAATAGGTCAAGACGATTTTAAGTGAAACGTTATAGTTGCACTGGTTAAGAATTAGGTTTTCTCTAGTTCCTCGATCGTGGCTCAGTTTTGACATTCCCCCTGACAAGGGGGATTAAGGGGGTTGCTCAACTCGGTAATTCCTTCCATAACTCCATTATCGAATTCTCTATCTCGTTAAGTTGGATTATTCAGTTATTGCGATGCTGGCAGAGGCACTTGGTCTTTCTTACTTTCTAATTCCTCACGCTTTTTGTTGTAAGTTTCATAGCTATCAAATTTGGGGCATGTTGAGGTGAGGTCTTTTCTGCATTGCTCATTTTGTACGCTTTGGTTGAGATCGTACAGCAACTTTTCTAATGAAAAGTTGCTACAACCAGATAAAAAACAAAAGATGAAAAATTGAAAAATGAAGACTCTAATACCCATATTATTCCTGAATTTGACCCATCGAACCCACTCCCTTGGGTGGGAGTGGTCTCCACGCCTTCGGCGGTCGCGTCAACGCCGCATTGCCCTCCCTGCTAAGGGGCCATTTATAATCCCGTGTGCAATATTCGAGCTAGAAGCCTATTCCCCACCCACAGGAGCAGGTTGGAGGCGGGCTTCGAGTTCTTTGACGTTCAGGCGCAGTTGTGAGACGGCGAACCTGGCCTGACTGATGAGTGAGTTCTCGGTGACCTCTTCGCCTGCCTTGCCGTATCCAGAAATTTCTTTGCGGATCTTATCCAGTTTCTGTTCCAGTTGCATGCTGCGTTTGGAACTGAAACTTTTAGCGATCGCGCCTTTTAAGCCTTCGCCATCATAATGTTTGGTGATGGCCATCAGCATGCGTTTGCGGGAGATAAACTTTTTGCCGTTTTTCCAGTCCTCAATGGCTTGCAGCATTTCTTTTTCGATATTGTCCACAATGGTGTTGTAATCGGTCGGATCGGTCATGTCATGGATTTCTCCGGGCACCGAAGCGGACTTGATATCGAAGTCGAAAGTCTGGTCAACACCGGTCAGATCGGCAGACTTGAGGTTGGCTTCGACTTCCTCTGGGGCCAGTATCGGGTCCCAGACCTGCATGATGTAGCCTTCGCTCTTGACGTTGTCGAACTGGTAGTCTCCGTTGGCATCGGGTTTGGTGTAATAACCATTGGGCACAACAAACAGAGTCCCGATCATATCTTTATGCATATTGCACCTCAGCACCACGGGCCCGGCCTGGGTGAAATCGATGGTTTTGAAAGAGCCTGATGCCATGGCCCCCAGATTGAACTGATTGCTCAAAGATTTGGAAAAAATATTATGCACCTCACGGTCTTCGTTGGAGAACGTAACGGTGGACCCCACCTGAACAACCGAGTGTTGCGGGCTAAATTGCAAGCCATTCTGGCGTATGGTCAGTTTCTGGGATTGCTGCTTACCCACCCTCAGTTTGCTTTTGGTTTCCAGAAATACCAGCGTGTTGAGGCCAGGCGCGCGACCATTGATCTTGATATTGCCTTTTATCGTGGTCGTGTTTTTAACTTTCTTGGAACCTTCTTCCATCTTGTGTTCTGAGCCAGAGCCTTCGGATTTTTTCTCGTCCGAAACTTTTTTGATTTCTTCTTTGGCTGGCGGAGTTTCGACTTTTGCTTGCTGAACCGGTGGTTTTGATTCGTCTTGCTTGATCGGTTTTTCAGCCGCTGGGTCATAAAGTCCTAATGCAGTCAGCATCTGGATGACGAAAGGTTTTTCGAACTGTTTGTCAAGCTCAATAGCCTTGAGGAAATGCGGTCCGGCGGTCTCAAATTTTTTCTGGATGCCCAATACGATGCCTAGGTTGAAATGCCCTTGGGCAAAATCAGGATTGATAGAAATGGCCTTCGTGTAGGCTGATTTCTCCTCTTCGTACATTTTCTTCCTGCCATGGGCTTTCCCCAGCATGTTGTAGGCCATATAATTGTTGGGAGAAAGTTTTACGGTTTTTTGAAACAACCGGATGGCATCTTCAGGGTGGTCTGCTTCTAGTTCAGTCATGCCCCAGTTAAAAGTGATTTCTTCATCATTTGGGGAAAGCTCATGGGCCCGGGCAAAACGTCTATTGGCTCCTTCATACTTTTTCGCCATGCGCAGAGCCGCGCCCCAGATCGAAAACAATTCCGGTGAATTGGGGCTGATTTTAGCGGCTTTTTCAAACTCCATATCTCCGGCGTTGAACTTGCCTTCCTCCGTGAACAGCATACCTTTCTGGATATGTTCCAGAGCTTCCCGGGGTAACTGCGACTGTTGTGGAGTAGGCAGCGATGTGGCGGCTTTAATCAGGTTTCCCGTATCCAGATCACTGGGCAGGGTGAATTCGGTATTTTTTTGGGTTTCCTTTTTTCCCGGTTCCGTTTTCTCACGTCCCGCTTTTTCACGTTCCGCTTTTTCCCGTTCCGCTTTGGCTTCTTGAATATTTTTATAAGGTTCCAGGTTGCTTTCAGGCGCTGAATAATGCATCAAGGCCCACAGTCCAACACCTAATACGGTCACCCAGGTAAACATCATGAAGGAGCGTTTCAGGAGACTGTTTTTTGGTGACTCAATTTTTTTATTTTTGGAGCTCATAGTTTTTTTTTGGAACCTTGCTTGGGTGAACGTTAGTAAGATCGGTCGTATAAAGATCGTCTATAAATGATTTTTATTCCTCTGATTCAGAATAATCAGGTTGAATTATTATGAGTAATACGATTAAATCATAGCCTCAAACAGCCTGTCAACCGGGTGTGCCTGTTAAAAAGGCGATAAAGAGCCGTTTCTCTGCCAAAAAAGGTTTTTTCCGGGCTGATTTTTCAACAGTATACTGAAACTCTTAATGAACTCTGAAGATAAAATATTGGAAACCGACCTGATGGATCAATTAAAGGGAAAGCCTGGGTATCTTCCCTGCCAATTGATTGAGCAGGCGCATCGTCAGGGGATGATCCACTCGCAAGAGCCGATTACTGCCTCCCAGATTCAGCCCGTGAGCATGGACTTGCGGCTGGGACACAAGGCCTACCGAATCCAGTGCAGTTTTCTGCCGGAAAATGAGCCGGTGGAAACGAAGCTCAAGGAGGTCAGTCTTTACGAATTCGATATTACTGATGGCGGGATATTGGAGAAAAATGCCATTTATCTGATCCCTTTAATGGAAGAGCTGTCTCTACCACCTTCTTTGTATGGACTGGCAAACCCAAAAAGTTCGACGGGCAGACTGGACATGTTCACCCGGGTCATTGTGGATAAGGGGCACCGGTTTGATGAGATTCCCCTTGGTTATCGGGGCAAAATGTATCTGGAGATCATTTCCCGCTCCTTTCCTGTGAAGATCCATGCTGGGTTGTCCCTGAACCAGTTGCGGATTGCGAATGTTGCATCGCAGAGTCTGGACAAAAAGAAGTTGGTGTTCAAATATAGGAAAAACCCTATTTTATTTGATCGAAACGGATTCTCCATCCCTGTCGCTGAGGTCAAAGTAGAGGAAGGGATTTATGTCAGCGTCGATGTCGCTGGAGATCAGCCGGAATCAATCATTGCCTACAAGGCCAAGACCAACTCCACGGTTATTGATTTATCCAAAATCCGGCATTATAAGGCGGAGGAGTTCTGGGAACCGATTCACAAAAATAAAAAGAATAGATTGATTCTGGAGCCGGAAAGTTTCTATATAATGATGTCGAAGGAAAGAGTGTGCATCTGGCCCGACTGGTTGGCGGAAATGGTTGCTTATGAACCGAATAGCGGAGAACTTCGCACTCATTACGCGGGGTTTTTTGATTCTGGATTTGGCTGGAATGGAACCGATGAACTTATTAATCAGGGTACGCGAGCGGTGATGGAAGTGCGACCCCATGACGTCCCTTTTATGGTGGAAGACGGGCAGACTTTCTGTCGCCTGAAGTTTGAAAAAGTGGTGGAACGACCAGAAAAGTTGTATGGTTTGTCCCTGAACTCCAATTACCACTCGCAAGGTTTGGCGTTGAGCAAATACTTCGACCCCGATCACTAGGCGTGAGGCCAGCGTGCAATAGCTTTATTTGGTTGGCAACGGTTTGACTCGGCTTGACAAATTATTGCTATCTGCCTCCCTCGTTAGAGGAGCGTTAATTATGAGAGAAATATGGAACGTGAAGAATTAAAATCTATTGTTGAGAATGTTCTTTTGGCGGCGGATCAGCCTATCAATGCTGGTGAGCTGTGCAAAATTTTTCTGGATGGAACAGATAAAGACCAATTGCAATCCATTCTTGATGAATTGAAGGATGAGTACAATTCGCGCAATTTGCAGATCACGGAAGTGGCGGATGGCTACCAGCTTAGCACTCGGCATGAATACAACGATTTTATCCGCAAGTTTTTGAAGCTCGACCGTTCCGCCCGGCTGTCTCAACCTAGCCTGGACACCTTGTCGATCATTGCCTACAAGCAACCGCTCACTCGTCAGGAGGTGGATGAAATTCGCGGGGTGGATTCAAGCGGTGTGATCAAGACCCTTTTAGAGAAAAAAGTGGTCGGTCCTGCTGGGCGAAAAAAAGTTCCAGGCCGACCCATTATGTATCGAACGACCCAAAAGTTTCTGGAATATTTTGGCCTGAAAGACTTGAGCGATCTACCCACTCTGGAAGATTTGAGGGAAGAGTTGGAAGGAGAAGATCCTCCGCTTCAAACTCAAATCGAATTCTTAGCCTCGGAGGCCTCTGAGGTCTCGACCAGTGAGGCCGAACCCGACACCGAAAACCACTAGTCCAGATATTGCATGAGTATTCTTAGTTAATGGTTTTAACCCCCCTAATCCCCCCTTGTCAGGGGGGACATTAAATTAATTCCCCCTGACAAGGGGGGATTGAGGGGGTTGCACTTTGTAGGGTGGAGTGCTTTGGCAAGGCATAACAGTCCATTAAGCCCAGCGTAATGCTGGTTTGTTCTCTTCTCATTTTCTTATAAATTTAATTGGTTACTTAATGAAGATTCGTTTGCAAAAAATAATTGCCGATGCCGGGCTTGCTTCACGCCGTGAAGCGGAAAGGTGGATTGAGTCGGGCAAGGTCAGTGTGAACGGTCAGGTCGTGACCCAGTTGGGTTCTCTGGCTGATCCGGTTAAGGACGATATCAAGGTGCAGGGGAAACTGATTCCCCGTCGCCAGGAATCGGCCTATATTATTCTGAACAAGCCTACGGGTTGTTTGACCACGATGGATGATGACAAGCGAGGGCGAACCACTGTCATGGAATACGTTCGAGTGGTGGAGTCCCGGGTTTTTCCTGTCGGCCGTCTGGACTACAATACCCAGGGTGCATTGCTGTTCACCAATGATGGTTTGCTCGCAAAGAAACTCCTGGACCCTAAGTATGCGGTGCCGCGCACCTATAAAGTCAAGGTAGCGGGGGTGCCGAATGAAAAAACCTTAAAAAGACTGGCGCGTGGTGTGCACCTTGAAGACAGCAAGTTCAAGCCTATTGTGGCAAAGGTGGCAAGGGTGAGTGGCAAAAACTGTTTTCTCATTTTGACTCTGGTGGAAGGCAAGAACCATCATATCAAAAGAGTGTGTGAGCATATCGGCCACCCGGTGATCAAACTCCAGCGCACTCATTTTGCAGGGATGGGCCTGACAGGGCTTCCTCTTGGGGCCTGCCGGTTTCTCAGCACCAAAGAAATCAAGTCGTTGAAAAAACTTGTTGTCAATGAACCTGAACCGATTAAACCACGGCGAAAGAAACGAGTATGAGCATGAATGGGTGGCGAAGTTTCCCATTTCTCCTGATGGGTTTCTGGTTCTTCATCGCTGGCGGATTTTTCAATGCCGAAGTGTTTGCGCAACAAAAGATGGGGGATGTTTATGAGGGGTTCGCAACCGTTCAGGTGCAGGGTGAAAACTATGTGGTCGCTCGGGAAAAAGCCGTGAACCTGGCTTTGAAGAATGGCCTGGAAGAAGCATTGAAAGAGATGATGGGCGAGGAGGAGTTTGAAGCCAACCAGAGAGACTTGCGGAAAATTTTAAGACGCGCTTCCCGTTATGTAAAAAGCTATCGTTTTGTGGAAGCGCATGATGACCTGACGAGCAGGACCAGTGATGTGAGATTAGAAATGCGGTTTTTTCCCTCTGCATTGAGCCAGGCTCTGGCAGGGTTGGGGGTGATTACCGGTCCGGCCAGCGAAAATAAAGTGGCTGTGTTGATCAAGGAAACCAGTTTTACTTCTGCTCCGGTGAATTCTTTTTGGGATATCTTTCCCATTTCAGAGACCCAGCTTGTTAAAAACCTGATGGAGGATGGAATCGAGGTGATAGGTCGGGAACAACTACGCGAATTGATTTCGGAAACAACTGTCCTCAACGCCATCAAGGGCGATCTGAGTTCTGCGAGGAGTATAGGCTTGAAAACGGGGGCTGACATCGTTATCGTGGGTACGGCTGTATCCAGTCTGCGCGGGAAAAATGCGAAAGATGACATCAAAACGGTCCAGGCCAATATCAATGTCAAAGTGGTGTCGACTTTAGAGTCCTCGTTGATAGCGGCCAAGAGTGATTTTTCCACGATCAAACATGAGCAGGCTTTGCAGGCGGAACTGGAAGCTTTTGACATTGCCAGCAAAAAACTTGCGGATTTTCTTATCCCCTCGTTCCGCCGTTATTGGGAAAAGGGGGTGGAGGCACCGGTGAAGAAAGTTCCTGAAGCTCCACCGTTATCTATGTCGGACATGTAAATATGAATCAGGAAAAAAATAAAAACCTGTTATTTCTTTCCCTGGCAGTGGCTTTGGGGGTCTGCGTTGTGCTTTATTTTTCTCGCCGCGTGGTGGCCCCCTTTTTTATTGCGTTTGCGCTGGCTTACCTGATGGACCCTCTGGTAGATCGGCTGGCTTCTTTTAAACTTTCAAGAACTCTTTCTGCTTTGGTTTTGATGCTGGTTTTTTTTCTTCTGGTGCTGGGTTCTGGAGTTTTGCTGATTCCGATTATTAGCATGCAGGCAGAAAGCCTTGCAAAAAATATTCCCACCTATATTGGAATCTTTCAGGAGTGGTTTCGTCCGATTCTGGATTTGATCAGTGGTTTGGACCCGGCAAAGGTTGAAGCGTTTCTCAATGAAGGGTTGTCGCGTTTTGGGGAACTGCCGATGAAAATTCTGCAGTTTTCCAGTAAATTTATCTGGGGATCGATTTCTAATCTGTTCAATATTGTTTTGATGTTTGCCAACCTGATCATCATTCCTGTCGTGATGTTTTATTTGCTGCGCGATTTTGACTCGATCAATGAAAAACTATTAGCACTGGTGCCCCCCCGGTTGCAGGAAAAGAGCAAAGACCTTGTTCTGGAGATTGATCAGATTCTCTCGCGTTTTGTGCGCGGACAGTTGGTGGTCGCTGGTTTAATGGGAACCATGTATTCGATCGGTCTGTTTTTGTGTGATACGCCAATGAGCCTGTCACTTGGGATGATGGCGGGACTGGTCAACCTCGTTCCTTATCTGGGGCTGGTTCTGGGTTTTGTGCCCTCTGCACTTTTAACTTATATGCACACTCAGGAGTGGTTGCCGGTACTGGCTGTTGCGGGTGTTTTTGGTTTTGTCCAGGCCATGGAGGGCATGCTCATCACACCTCGAGTGGTGGGCGATAACATCGGGTTGCATCCGGTAGCCGTGATTCTTGCTGTTTTGCTGGGCGGGGAATTGTTTGGGCTCGCGGGTATGATACTGGGTGTTCCGGGAGTCGCTGTCCTCAATGTCCTCATGTCACGCGGTATTGTGCAATATAAAGCCTCCTCATTTTACTCCTCCACTAGCGGGTCATAACGCCAGGAATACGTGTTTAGAGGGACATCTCGCCGCTAACCCACTGTTTTTTCTCGCCTTTTCGCTTGACCTTTTGTAACGCATTGAATATATTGACCTTGAGATAGCGGAAGCCGGTGTTCCGTTAACCTCCTGCCGTAAAGAACCATTTCCCATCGAGTCCAGCGTCACGCTGGTCGCACTTATCTGGAGGAGTCATCATGAATCGCGTTACATCCCATCCCTTATCCCTGACAAGACTATTCGGTGCTATTCAGGGTAACCTCGACCAACGTGCTTATCGTCCGCTG
>JACKQG010003068.1_pt1 | contig 20939 bp, 19 predicted proteins | sample 8237621 | NCBI WGS metagenome assembly JACKQG01 (sample SAMN15677084, study PRJNA649215) | marine metagenome | biome: marine; feature: Black Sea; material: saline water; isolation source: suspended particulate matter (SPM) from the Black Sea western gyre | collected 2013-06-09/2013-06-10 | depth... | reverse complement strand
TTTGATTCATCCATCAGGAGTCTTTGTGTATTTCTCAATTATTTCTTCCATCTTTTAAATCCCCAACTGTTGTTTCTTGCCTTAATAATTCTAATAATTAATGCAATTTAGAACCCATTTATCCTAAACTTTGATATGGATTTAGTTTTTGGAAGGCACAATGCTATCGGGATCTTCGCTTCGCTGCGACTTCTTCGCACCTCCAGTATAAAAGTAAAAAACCCCATCTTTCGATGGGGCTTATCTATGCTCCCCTTACGTTACCCAGTCTATTACAAAAAACAGAGAATTTGTAGACAAAATCATCCATTATCCTTCATCAATTGGTAACGTCGTTACCCAGTTGTTGAAAATTTTGGCTTAATTCATGTTAACCTGCGGGTATGTAGAATATGTGATTTAGCAAAGAATTGATACTCTCCTTGTTAACCAAAGCCCGATTCTTCTTTTGGTTTGGAAAATGTGGTATTGGTTAACAGTGTTTGGTCTTTAGTATAAAAAACTTTTTATTTAAACCTACAATTCGATTTTATATCGTGGTGTAAAACTTTGTTCTGTAATAGATGGATTCTGAATTTCATTTATTTTAAACGCTTTTATTTTATCTGTTGCAACATTGTTTCTAAAGCTTTCAAAACCATATAATAATACATTGCCTGTTTTTGCTTTTCTAACGGAATAGGGCTCTACAATTCTTTGTACTCCATGGTATGTAATTTTCACCAATAGATTATTTCGAGCCGCATACTGAATTTTATTCATTACACCAGAAATTTGGCCTGCAATCGATTCTCCAAATCCAATTGATTGAAATGATCTTGGTGTAATGTAGTGTGGCATGGGGATTTCTTCTGCAACAATCTGATCTTCAATTACAGGTAGTGATGTTAGTTTTACTTGTGGTTCCATCCACCAAACTAGTGCCTCGTGGAGCTCATCTATGAAACTTTCTACAGGTGGCAAAATTGGGAGTTGATGACCCAATTGATTTTTCCACTCTGTAGCTAAAAGGTCCTTATCAACAGCTGATAAAATTAATTCTACTGTTGGAGTCGGTAAACTCTTGTACTCAAATTTCTTGATTAGAGATGCTCGAGCTTTGTTAACATTAATAAATTCCCTGAAACTTCTATTGATATGAATAATATCATACAAATCTCTAGCCCTGGTATTTCTTTCAACCATTGCTCGCGTTTTTTCCGCCAATATATCATTTATGGAATAGCACAAAACATCGCTGGGCACGTTTTGAAAATCAGTATAAGGATGATTCACTTTTTTCAATATAGGTGTATCCACAACAACTTCGTCATTTGTCAGGTCAAATTTTATTCGTTGAAAGGATCTTTGCGGCAATGACAATGGACCATGGTAAACAACTCTACATTGAAACGATATTTTTCCTCTCTTATTCTCGTATCCTTCCACTTTTACATTTTCAGGGAAAAAATTTACGCCTGATTTTTCAGAAGCCAATTCTGCTATCTCTCGAAGGTCTGTTTCTATTTTTTCTTTATTGTATGATGCTCCGGGTAACAAAGTAAAATCAAGATCCTCTGAAAATCTATACGTATTAAAGTAGCATTTCTTCAGACAGGTTCCACCTTTAAATACCCATTGTTTAATATTTTTATTTTCAGAAACTTTCGCAAGCAACAATCCAATAGCATAATCTTTTTCAATCGTTGTGGGAAGTAAATCCTGTTCTTTGGCGACTGTTAATATTTCTTGTTTAGTAATCATACATTTATCTGGGGAGCATTAAATCTTAAGTGCCACCGTGTCAGTATTTTCCCTTTATCAGGGCTCGTTGGGTCAAATTTACTGATACCCTGTGAAATTCTTGATCGTAGATCGTCCAACCAATCGTTTGATACAGAACCGAAAATTTCAGCGGTGTAACCTAATCTTTTAAAAAGAACACCTTTATTAATTCGTAAAGAATACTCTAATAATTTATCCGGATCTGCATCTTTATTCTTCCAATAGTTTTTGGCGATTTTAATGACATGTTCGCCTCCACCTCCCTTACTCGGGTACATCAAGACATCAACCAACGTTTTATGAATATCGGCAATTAAAACCTGCTTATTGTTAATCCACAACTTTTTAGTTCCAAAAATGTTTTTACTATTAATCTGATTTGTTCTATATCGAATTCCGGCAACAGTGTGTTCAGATTTTCTTTGTGGAGATGCTGTAAAAACAACAATGGTATTAAAGATTTGTTCAGTTAAATCCCAATATTCAGCAGCCGTCCATCCTGATAAATAGCACGGAGAAAATAATTCTGAAGCCATTGACCAGTTTTCTTCCGGTAGTGGTTGAGTGGAATTGGATTCGAGCGGTATTAATATGTAGCTACCGCGTTTTATCCTTTGTAGCCATCCTTTTTTACATAATCGGCTTAAAATGATATTCGCTTTTTGTGATGAAATCTCAAACCGTTCAACGATATCGCTTGATTGAACAATAGTCTTATTTGAAAGATTAATTGAGCTTATAATCTTGCGTTCATACGTACTTAATCCCGCAAGACTATTGCTTGGTTTATTATGTTTAGTCTGCATTATTTAACATATTGTATTGTTATCTGCAGATCGAATATAACATATAATACATTATATCTGCAATAGTTATCTTTATATTAGATTTCCCGCAGAAATAATATAACCTTATGTTGAATATAAAACCCAATTATTATCAACATAATCATCCCATTATATTGAAACAATCTCCATATTGACTCGTAGCAATTTAATTCTTAATTATCCTAAATTTTGATAAGGATTTAGTTTTTGGAAGGCACAAGTAGTTTATAACAATACAATTTATATTCATGAAGATGGTGGGAATGGCATTGGGATCATGAATTACAATAGACCGAGTGACACGTTTGGCGACTTTTTTGGGGGAAATAATTACATTCACCATAATGAAATCACCCATTTAGGATTGTATGGCATGAGCGGAATTGTAGATGATGGAGAAGTGGGAACAGAATACTACTATGACGGAGACAGTGATGGTGCACCGGATTGGGGATGTCGGGCAGATGAAGCAAATAATCTATTTGACTATAATTCCTATCACCACAATGGTTTTCCTGAAAAGTTTGAATTTTGTGAAACCTGGTATTTGACCTGGGAACAGTTTAGAGCAGAAGGGCAGGAACTAAATGGAACGATGGATTCAAATGTTGTTCCTCCGGATGATACGCCGCCAAAAGTGTGTGCCATTTGTCCGGGCTTATGACTAACTTTACTTAAATGCTATAAAAAAGGAGAAAACACCATGAAGAAATTACTAACCATTTTACCGCTTTTTTTGATCATCCTGTCCTGTACCCTTTTCGAAAAAGATGAGGATGAAAAGGAAGACACATCCCAGGGTATTGAGATCAACCCCGGTGATGATATCCAAGCAATCGTAGATGCCAATCCTGCCGGTTCCACATACATCCTGAAATCCGGAGTCCATCGCATGCAGGAGATCTGGCCCAAGGACGGAAATACCTTCATTGGGGAAGACGGTGCGATTCTCAATGGTTCCAGAGTATTAACTGAGTTTGAACAGGAAGGCGGATTGTATTATGCACCAGACCAGACACAGGAAGGACAAACCCATGGAGACCCGGGTGTTTGTCCTGAAGGATGGGAAAGATGTGACCGACCGGAAGATCTATTTTTTGATGATGTCCCCCTTCGTCATGTAACCAGTTTGGATGCTGTGGAACAGGGAAAGTACTTTTTTGATTATGATGCGGACCGTATTTATTTTGCTGATGATCCGGAAGGCCATACGGTGGAGACCAGTGTAACAACTTGGGCTTTCATTAGCAGTGGAAATAATATAACCATAAAAAATTTGATTGTTGAAAAATATGCTTCCCAAACAGATTGGGGAACATTGGGAGTCGGTGGTGAAGCAACCAACTGGATAATTGAGGGGTGTGAAATCCGGTTGAATCATGGCGCCGGAATTGTGGTGGGAGGTGAATCCATCGTGAGAGGAAATTATTTACATCATAATGGACATGTAGGTGTGAATGCCGGCGGCGGAGCCAATATCCTCATAGAATCCAATGAAATTTCTTATAACAATTACACCCGAGTCTACCCTGGTTGGGGCGGGGCAGGAACCAAATTTTATCTTTCAGATAATCTGCAAGTCATTGGGAACTATGTCCATCATAATCTTGGGCATGGACTGTGGACAGATATAGATAATACAAACACCCTGTATGAAGGAAACTGGGTATGGTGGAATGAACATAATGGGATTGAACATGAAGTAAGCTACAACGTAATTATTCGCAACAATGATGTACGGTATAATGGAATTAATAATGATATTTGGTTGTTTGGATCACAAATTTTGATTTATAATAGTAGTGACGGAGAAATTTACAATAATACCATTATCGTTGCTTCACACGAATATCCCGGCAACGGAATTTCCATTATTCATGATGACAGGCCTGATCCTCCCTATGGACCATTTTATTCCCAAAATAACTATTTTCATCATAATGAAATAACATATTTAGGATTGTATGGAGGATCAGGAATTGTAGATGGATCGAATGATGAGGATTCAGATGGTGATGGTACATCGGACTGGGGTTGCAGTTCTGAAGCAAATAATGTATTTGACTATAATTCCTATCACCATAATGGGATTCCCGAAAAGTTCCAATTTTGTGAAATCGGCGATGAAGAATACTTTACCTGGGATGAATTCCGGGCATTCGGGCAGGAACTAAACGGAACCATGGATTCAAATGTTATTGTTCCTGATGATACACCACCGATAGTGTGTGCTATCTGTCCGGGACTATAATTCAGAAATGGAGTCAATAATGAGAAAAATACAAAAAATATTAATAATTGCTTCCTGGTTGGTTATTCCTGGCATGTTTGCACAAGAGTCACCGGATTTTGCTAACGGTGTGAATCTGGGTGAACTCCAATACGAATGGCTCAACGAAGCCTCCGGCCTGGCTGCCAGCCAGAAAAACGAGAATGTATTGTGGAGCCATAACGATTCCGGTGATGATAATGTTATTTATGCCTTAAACCTCCGTGGTGAACACTTGGGTATTTACACCATTGATGGTGTTAATGCCCGCGATTGGGAGGACATCGCCATCGGTCCCGGCCCTGGTGAGGGGGAGTCTTATATTTACATCGGCGAAATCGGGGATAATTATTCCCAGTACGATGAGAAATACATATACCGCATTCCCGAACCGGATGTGGATGCTGACCAGGAACCGGTTGAAACCACACTCACGGGTGTGGAAACCATTACCTATCAATATCCCGATGGAAACCGGGATTCGGAAACATTGATGGTGGATCCGCTTACCAAGGACATTTATGTGGTTTCAAAAAGGGAATGGGAAGACATTCGTGTTTACAGAGCGCCTTATCCTCAATCTATATCTGAACTCATAACCCTGGATCATGTTGCCACTCTCGAATAAAAGAAAGATCAAGAAAAAGAACAAAAAGAAGGGACGGTGGTTTTACTGTCCCTTTTTTTACACAAGTTGGTAACGCAAGGGGAGGTGGCGAGATGGGTAAAAAGCCGACACGTGGGTTAACAGTCAAAATTGACCCTAAAATCACCGTATCTTTATATAATATTGAAGTTACACATATTTAACACCCTAAATTCGTGTTAACCAACGTGTTTTAGCGAACAGAGAAAAAGAGAGTTCTAAACAGGGTATCGCAAGGGCAAGTGATGAAACCCCTGGTGTTTCATGGTTACCTCTTGCGTTACGGTATCATGTAAAATGCGATTATTTTGGGAGACACATCGCTGTATCTTTAAATATTACGACAGATAGCAAACTGACTGTTCACCTGCGGGTTTAGCGAATATAAACAATAAACGGACATGGTTTTTACATGTCCGTTTATCACGTGGCTCCGGAGGAGGGACTCGAACCCCCGACAAAGTGATTAACAGTCACCTGCTCTACCAACTGAGCTACTCCGGATTATATTTTTAATTTTTCAAAAACCTGCGAAGTTGGAAACTGCCTGTCCCGTACGCCGCATTAGCGGTGTTGGGAAACTACTCCGGATTGATATTTTATTCGTTAAAAAAAGCTGGCGAATTTATTGCACTTTTAGCTTCTCTCAAAGTTACATTTCTTTATCTGCTTCTAAAATCCGATCCTCAACAAACATACCGCTTTTCTTCTGATTCTCTGTTATATAAACCACACCGTCTTCATCATGAGGCTCCCCATAAACAGAATGAATCGATTTCAGTCCTCCAAGCCATTTACGTTTGTCCATTATGTAAACTAAATCATCAGGGTCGGCAGCCATGAGTTCCATGTCATTTTTCGAAAAACGGATTATATCTTCTTGATTTTCAACTATCTTAAACTGCACATAGGCTTTTTCACCCTCCCTGTCATTTGGTTTACTACCCTTAAAATATTCCCGGGCATGGGTTAAATCAAAAATGGATAGCCCTTTAATTTCCTCCGGTGACTTTGGTTTAGTCATAAAACTGACGGTTATTCCAACGAAAGCGCAAACTATTATATTATACAGTGCACCAATATAAATGTAGGACCTCCCTGCCTGCATTTCAATCCCATGGGCAAAAGGAGAAATCAACTGGGGGAAAACCTGCCCTAATATCATCAGTCCCGCACCCACGGTAAATGTTGCTATCACAGCCGCAGAAGTGAAACGTTTCCAGAAAATCCCTAAGAACACAGCAACAATAAGCGGTGGTGTAAATGTAGAATGAAACCAAGCATGAGCTTCGTATATCGTGGCAAATGAATTAAAAATTGGAACCAGAATAACACCCAATGCAGTTACCGCAACAGACGTCCATCTGGCCACTTCTAAAAAGTGTTTATCACTATGTTTTTTCTTTGTGAAGGGTCTATAGAGATCATTTACAAATACATTTGCTGATGCATTCACTAACGTATCGACTGTAGACATTAAGGCCGCACTCAAAGCAGCAATAATGAAACCAAATACACCTGGTTTGGCTATCAAATTTGTTACAATCACAAAGACATCGTTCGGATTTATGTTGGGATCAATCTGACCTGGGAATACGCTAACTATTGCTCTGCCAATCCAACCGGCATTGGACACAACAATGGCAGAAATAGGCAAAACAATCAGAATATTAATAGTAGCTGCTTTGCGTCCTTCCTGTACGCTTTTGCAAGCCATAAACCGCATGATCAGTCCCTGGTTCAAAAATAGAAATCCAATTGACCCGGCTATTCCATCCTGCCAAAAAATACCTACAAAATTAAAATCAGGTGGATAATTGAAAGGGGCCAATGGTAATTTTGCTTCGGGGGTGAGAGCATTCCAGAAAACATCAAACCCGCCTAAATATTGTAAACCCAGGGCAAAAAGAAATAATCCGGCAAAAAGTAATATAATTCCCTGTAAGAGATCGGTAAAAATAACGGAAGTCTGACCGCCAAAGTGCATGTATACGGCTGTTAATACAGCGATGACTATCACCGTTCCCATTAGAGGTAAACCCACAATTTGATACAATGCAGTAGCCAGAGTTAATAACCCAATAGCGATGTAGCCAATCATGTATAACAAAATCATAATCGTTGCCAATAATCTGGCTGTAGGATTAAAACGACGTTCAAAATATTCCGGAATGGAACGTACTCTCGAATAAATAATAATTGGTAACCAGCCAAAAAGGAAAAACGGGACAAAGAACCAATCATTCATGTAAGTCATGGTGGATGAAAATCCATATTGATATGCCTTAGATGAATATTTAATAAAACTGTGCGACCCTATTCCTGTGGCAACGATGGAAATTGTAATAAGCCACCAGGAAAATCGCCGTCCTCCAAAGAAAAAGTCACTGGTGGTCTTGGCGTATCTCCCAAAATAGCTGCCAAATAACAAGATAACAATAAAGTATACTATTATGATAATCTGATCTAATCCGGTTCCTATTACTGATTGTGTCATAGCAACTATCCTTTAAGTGCGGCCAAAATGACTACAGCATGAATCATGGCATACCATGCGAACCCGCCTATTAGTATCAAAAACCAGTAGCGATGTTTTCGACGTTGGAAATCCAGAGACTTGTGCCGCAATATTAACCATATCCCGACAATAAATAAACCACCACCAACACCATAAAGATAAATGTAGGGAAGCCATGTTTGAGAAAAGGACAGCATATTCAACAATCTCCTTCATGTAGTTTAGCAAAATGGGGTTTTAGGTTATCGTATGATTCTCGCAATCCGTCCACTTGCACTTTTGTATGACCAACAACAGGCATGAAATTAGTATCACCCTGCCAGCGAGGAACAACGTGATAATGGATATGTTCTTCTATGCCCGCTCCGCCTGATCGGCCGATATTTGCACCAAAATTAAATCCTTCAGCATTCATTGTTTTTTTCATGATTTCCATTGCAGCATCCGCAAGTTCCATTATTTCACTACGGTCATTTGTTGTCAAATCATTTGTATTATCTGTATGTGAATATGGAGCAATCAATAAATGTCCATTATTATAAGGATATAAATTCATCATAACAAATACGTTTTTACCACGGTGCAAAATAAGCATTTCACGATCATCATTTTTTTCAGGTTTATCACAAAAAATGCATCCATCTTCTTTTAAAGAACGAATGTAATCAATCCGCCATGGTGCCCAAAGTCTATCCATGGAATATGTGAAATGGTTGATGAAATATGGAAACAATATAAATGGAAGTAATGTTAGTCATTTTTCTGGGAATTGATTTTAATTGTTGTAAATATTTTTTTGAATTCAACAGATTCACTAATTAAATTTTTTAATGTAACTATGTCAATATTTTTATCATCGAAGGAAACAGCTTCAATGACTCTTAACCAATAATTACTTTCTCTAGTTTCTTTCAATACAATACCGATCTTATGGATGAAATCCTTTTTTGACTCTCCTGCTTGAGCTTCTTCATAATTTGCACCTATTGATGTAGATGATTTTGCCAACTGATATTTTGGTACTCTGAATTTTTCTTGATTTGGAAGATTATTCAAAAATAATAAATTGCCAACTCCAAAATTAAATGTTCTATTGAGCAACTTTTTAGTTTCTTCATTCACAACTTATGCTCCATCTCCCATATTCCATATTCCATATTCCATGTTCCATATTCCATGTTCCATGTTCCATATTCCATGTTCCATCTCCCATGTTCCATGTTCCATGTTCAATCTACTCATCATCTTTTTTCGATTTCGCAATAACTTTGTTCTCCATATCTCTTGGCATTTGCTCGTAATGACTGAATTCTTCAGTATGTAATGCTCTTCCACCAGTCAATGAACGCAAGGTTATGGAATAATTATATAGATGTCCTTGAGGGACTTGAGCTTTAATAACCTGTAATGATCCTTCAGAATCCATGCCTATTATTTTCCCGCGGCGGCCGGAGATATCACCCATGACATCTCCCATGTGATCTTCCGGAACCTTGACTTCAATATTCATGATGGGCTCAAGCAAGCAGGGTTGAGCCTGCATAAAGGCTTCCTGAAACGCATGTTGCCCGGCAATCTGAAAGGCAATATCTTTTGAATCAACAGGATGCTGCTTCCCATCATAAAAATCTACTTTAAGATCTACGACGCGATACCCAGCTAAAACACCATCCGTGCAGGCGAAATTAACACCTTTTTCAACTGATGGAACGAAAACACGATCCACATTCTGACCCACAAGTGAATTAGAGAATTCCACACCATCACCTCTTTGTTTAGGCTCAATGCGCATCCAAACTTCCGCAAATTGCCCGGCGCCACCACTTTGTTTTTTATGACGGTATTTTGATTGTCCATTACCCTGAATCGTTTCTCTGTAGGGTATCTTCGGTTCTGTTAAATGTATGTCCACACTGAATCGCCGTTTCAAGCGATCATGGATTACTTGCAAGTGCAGCTCCCCTTGTCCCGAAATAACTGTCTGTTTCAATTCAGAATCAACTCTATAGATAAATGTTGGATCTTCTTCATGTAGAGTTGAAAGGCCAACAGCTACTTTTTCCTCATCACCCTTTGAATGAATTTCAATCGCCGCGTGAATATTCGGTTTTGGATATTCAACTTCCTTCAATTTTACTTTTAATCCAGATCCGCAAAGAGTATTTCCGCTATGTGTATCTTTGAGTTTCACCACAGCGCCTAGATCTCCTGCAGCTAATTCACCAATATTGCTCCTATCTTTTCCATTCATAATAAATAGCTGGCCAAACCGTTCACTTCGACTTCTGGATGTATTATATAGATCAACACCTGTTGAGACTCGCCCGGCGTACACCCTGAAAAATGATAATTCACCTACATGCCCTTCAGAAATAGATTTATAAACAAATAATACTGGATCACTGCCGGCTAGGTCAACGGTTTTTTCTTCACCGCTGATGGCATCCAAGGCAGTAATCTGAGCCCTGTCTACAGGCGAAGAACCGTATTTAGATATAAAGTCCATAAGACGTGCGACACCAATATTTGATGTTGAAGATGTGCAAAACAGTGGTATGAATGTCTGATTTTGAACTGCAGCATGGATTCCATCACGCATTTCTTCTTCGCTCAAATTCCCTTGTTCAAAAAATTTCTCCAAGAGTGTATCATCGGATTCTGCAACATATTCAATTAAACTCTGATGCAACTCATCTACTTGCAGTTGCAAATCTTCAGGTAATTCAGATTCAGTAAATTTTCCAGAACCATCCGAATTATATTCGATAAGTTCACTCCGCAAAACGTCAACCACTTTATTGAATCCGGGGCCAGGATTGACTGGTAATTGCATGGGAAATACATTGTGGCCAAAACGTTCTTTGCACTGCTTTAAGACTTGATCAAAATTAACGTGCTCTCTATCCAACCCATTGATTATAATAATTTTAGGAATTTCATTTCTGGTGGCATGATCCCAAACTTGTTCTGTTCCTACTTCCACTCCATTCACTGCACTTACAACAACTGCAGCCATATCCACCACAGCTAATGAGCTTAATGCATCTCCAATAAAATCTGAATATCCCGGAGTGTCAATAAGATTAAATTTTTTATCATTCCATTCTGTAACCATGGGAGTAGAATGGATAGATATTTGCCTGTTTTGTTCACCCGGGTGATAATCGGAAACTGTGTTTCCGGCATCTATTGTGCCCATGCGATTAATGTGTCTGCTGCAATAAAGCATGGCTTCACTCAAACAGGTTTTTCCACTGGCACCATGTCCAACCAAAGCAAAGTTTCGAATATCGGCAGTTGCGTATTGTTTCATGAGTTTTTCCTCGATTTAGAATTTTTCATTGATGATCTTATCCGCATTCCCTTATAATAAAGAGTCTAAGTGTACTGACCTGATGTAAGTAAATCAAGTGATTCTGTTAGTCTAATATCAATTTGTTACTTCGTCAATATAAAGCCGCAAAGCAGGTAAAATGAATGTGTCTGACAATTTCTTGATCTTAAAAGCGTTTGCCAATACTTTTAATCGCTGTTCGATGGGTTTTGATTTATTAATCACAATATAGTGTTCATCATTGATTGTGCAACTTCCACCGGTGAAATTGCCTTTATCTTGAACAATATTTATGTCCATTTTTTCTGCAAGTTCTTCAAACATGCTCATCAAATTATCAGGATTTACACTCATAATAAATCCTGGCGGTCTTTGTCATTTAAGAATTTTACAGCTTTACGGACATCCTCTACATTATCTTTATTGACAACCAACGTTGCATCATCCGTGGATATCACGACCACATTGTCCAAACCGACTACTGCTGTAAAATGGCCATCATTTTGAATATAATTATTTTTGCCATCGATTATCACACCTCCGCCTTTTACCAAATTACCGTCTTTTCTCTTGGGCAATTCATCATAAACAGCATTCCATGACCCCAAGTCATTCCAGCGAAAATCCGATTTAACTACATAAATATTTTTCGCCTTTTCTAAAAGTCCATAATCAATTGATTCAGGTACAATCTCTGACCAAATATCTGTATAAGACTTTCGGGTTTTAATACGCTTTCCAATCTTCAACAATTGGTTGCTCAAATCTGGCATATGACGTCCTAATTCATCAAGAAATACGTTCACTTTCCAAATAAAAATACCAGCATTCCAGAGAAAATCTTCACTTTTCAAAAATCGTTTAGCAGTATTCAAATGTGGTTTTTCAGCAAACGTGCGTACAGGATAGGCATCCAGTTTGTCCACCTGACTATCTTGATCAAATTGAATATATCCGTACGCAGTTGAAGGAAATGTAGGCTGAATACCAATTGTAACAAGTGCATCTTTTTCAATCGCTGTTTTGGCAGCATGATTCAGAGCCTTTTCAAACGCTCGATGACCAACAATCAAATGATCGGCTGGAAAAATTCCCATAACTGCTTCTCCATCCACTTCAGAAATATGCAGAGCTGATAAACCAATACACGGAGCTGTATTTTTACCACTGGGTTCAGCGATAATATTTTTTGGTTTTACACCTTTTATTTCTTTTTTAATAACAGTTGATAAATCTTTCCGAGTGGAAATATAAATCTCATCTGTTTTTTTACACTTTCTCAGACGGTCAACCGTTATTTGCAGCATCGTTTGATCGCCAATAATCTTTAACAATTGTTTTGGTTTTGACTGCCTGCTCATGGGCCAAAAACGAGTTCCGCTTCCACCGGCCATTACGACACAATACATTAATTATTTCCCAACATTGAACGGTTGAAATTCAATATCCCAATTTGCGCGGACTTCGATTGTATCCGGTAGTACGTAAAACCATTCACTGGGTTGATAGGGGTATGCTTTACCATTGGAAAATGTCTTATTATCATCCATATCTTCAAAAACATGGAAAATATATGAGCTTTCTGGAATATGTTTATATTCAAATCGACCTTCCGAATTTACAACACTATTAAAATTCCATTCTGCTTTTTCAACACTATATATTTCCGTAATCAATTGAGCTGATTCATATCCTTCAATTAATCCGGTAAACCCTCCATATCCTTGAGGCCGAGTAGTTTCGATGTTTATAATAGTAACCGAATCTTTAAATGTATGCTTTTCATTTGATGACTTATGTTTGAACAATTTCATTTGATACTTTTTTTTAGGTTTCCAACCATCATTAGGGAAAATGGATATTTTCATAGGAGATTGTATTGTTTGTTTAAACGCAACATTGTTTGTGTCATCGAGCATTAATTCTACATGAATATTATTTAACAAAGAATCTGTCAATGGACGCGAAAAAACCAATTCAAGCGGCGGACCGTATTGATCTGGAGAAATGGTTTTTTTAGCGGCTGGTGAGATTACTGATAAATGATTTGTATCAACTTCAGTTGGAATAGATACATTAACCGCAGATGACTCAACCAAAATGGTTTGATTCAAAGAGATATGTTTAAAGCTGATTCGTTCTTTTTCATTTTGAATCGTATTGGTTATTGTAACAACAATCGCTTTTTTATCAACAGGATGGTTAAACCATTCCATGTCTTGATTACCAATTTGTAGTTCGTCAATGGTCACACTATCCACGATTTCATCATTAAAATATAACTGTCCCCAGTTCCAGTCTTTCCATTCACCTCGTAATAATCTCAATGGTTCTTTTTCCTTAAATGAGCGTATTCTTATTCCTGTAAAAATAGAGTCTAATTTTACACTATTAAAATAAGGGACTCCATAAGTCATGCGTTTTTGATCCAATTGCAATCCCGCAGCACTACGTTCTAATGCCAGAATTTTATATTTATCTGGAGAAAGGTAATTGAATTCAAATGAACCATTATCTTCTGTTTCGGAAATATAATTTGGTTTTGATAACAACAGGGTATCACTGCCATTATCATTAAATAAATAAACGGCTGCGGGGTTAGATGAATAAACTCTACCTTTAATTATTCCTGTATCAATTTCATCCCCGGTACTATACGCCAACTGAATCGGCTTGGCCAATTCGACTCCATGTTCATCCTTGATTGCCCTGCTCAATGTTAATACGACTGTCATATCATTTTTAATGCCATCCGGAAAAAAGACTCGAACACGATTACCCATGAATTTCACAACAGGATCATCTTCTAAAACAGGTGCAATTCGAATTCCGGTAGCAAAACTTTTTTCATCCATATATTCTGAAAAAGCCAACTCAACAACTTGTTCAAGCAGGCGTACAGTCCCACTGGGTGGATTTGCAGATAATAGTTCCGGAGGGATTGTATCTTTCTTGCCACCGCTGGGCGGTGCAAAAGCTGCGCACCTCCATGATATAACGGAAGTACAGAATAATAACAGGAATAATTTACTGTTCATTTGGAGGTGTCAAATTTACTGATATTTCTGTTTTATATGTCATTTCTGTTTCACTTACATCAGTTGTTATGCACCATACGTTTACACCGCTGTTCTTCGCATTTAACAATGCGTGTGCAAATGTTGGATCCCTGTCCCACATGGGTTCAAACCGATTTGCATCGGACCGTTGACATACAAACAAAATCCCTGCCCCCTCACCCTTCTTGACTAATTCAGCTAAGGCTTTGGCGTGGCGAGTACCTCTATCAGTAACTGCATCGGGGAATTTTGCACATCCATTTTCCACATATGTAACGGATTTTACTTCCAAAAAGAATTGTTTTTCATTTGAGTCTTTCAACAAAAAATCAAACCGATGGTTCCCATAGGATATTTCCGGTCGAACCAACTGAAAATCTTTGAACATGGGTAAACTGCCTCCCTGAAAGGATTCTAGAACAAATCGATTTGGAAGAGCAGAAACCAGAGAAATTAATTGTCCTTCGTGTTTTACCATAACAGTGGAATATTTGGTTTTTCGATCCGACTCTTTTGGCGCAGGCCGTAATAGTAATTCAGCACCGGGAAAGAGTAATTCTTTTAATCGTCCCGGATCCGGTAAATGAGAACGGATAATTTCTCCGTCAACTTCTACAATTGTAATAAATCGGTTTGGTCGATCAATAAATCGACCTTTTATGAGCGGTCCTTTAATTTTCATGGCTCGGAGTTTAGTTCTCATTTATCGTAAATTCAATTTATGCCTTTAGTTCCTTCATATATTCAAAAACTGGCAAACTATGTTCCAGGCAAACCCATTGACGAATTACAGCGGGAAACGGGAATATCTAACGTTATCAAATTAGCTTCAAATGAAAACTCCCTTGGGCCTTCTCCGCGTGCAATGGCTGCAATGAAATTGGCAATGGGCAGTATTTATCGCTATCCGGATGCCAATGGATTTCTTTTAAGAAAAAAACTTGCAGAAAGATTCAATGTTAAAAAAGACAATGTGGTGATAGGTGCCGGTTCTGAAGGAATTATTTCTACTATATTACGCACCTTTCTTTTGAATGAAGATGAAATTATTACAGCAAAAGGCTCCTTTATAGGCTTTAAAGTATTAGCCAATGCATCAGGTAAAAAGGTTCATTGGGTCTCCATGAAAAATCACCACTATGATTTGGAAGCTATGGCTGAAAAAATTAACGATTATACCAAACTGATTTACATCGCCAACCCGGATAATCCAATGGGAACATATATTACCCGGGAAGAATTTGATTCATTTTATGCTCATGTTCCTGATCGAGTATTAATCATTCTAGATGAAGCATACTATGAATTTGCTCAATCAACCCCAGATTATCCCGATTCCATGTCGTACCGCTATGATAATGTGATAACACTGAGATCATTTTCCAAAGCCTATGGATTAGCCGGTGCCCGTATTGGTTATGGTTTTGCTCATGATACACTCATTGGAAATTTGATGAAAGTAAAAGTTCCTTTTGAACCATCTTATCTTTCTCAAGTTGCCGGCTACGCAGCATTGGATGATACCGCTTTTTTAAATAATACTATTGAATTAAACAAATCCAGCATGGACTACATGATGAAAGAAATAGAAAAATTGAATATTCAATATGTACCTTCTATCACAAATTTTATAACAACTGTTTGGGATTCTGAAGACAAAGCTATTTCAATTACAAAACGGCTGTTGGAAAAAGGAGTCATAGTTCGGCATTTAACTCCTTTTGGTTGGAATAACTGTATTAGAATTTCATTTGGACTTAAAGAAGAAAATCAACGTTTTATAACTGCAATTACGGAAATATTATAAATGAATAATTATACGTTAAAAGCATTCGATCATTGTGAATTATATGTCAGCAATGCTAAACAAGCAGCGCATTATTATCGAACTGCCTTCGGTTTTTTACCCATCGCTTTTAAAGGATTAGAAACCGGCTCTCGGGACCGTGTCAGTTATGTAATGAAGCAAAATAAAATTCGTTTTGTATTAACATCACCACTGGAAAAAAATACCGCAATTGGCCATCATATTGATGCCCATGGAGATGGGGTAAAAGATGTGTCTTTTACCGTTGATGATGCAGAAGCGGCCTGGAAGGAAACCACCCGTCACGGAGCTGAAAGTGTTTCCGAACCTAAAATGATCGAAGATGATCACGGTGAAGCTGTTACGGCGACGATTAAAACATTCGGTGAAACTAACCATACATTTGTCCAAAGAGATAATTACAATGGTGTTTTTCTGCCAGGATATAACGTCTTTGAAGATGACAGTATAGCTGACCCAACCGGATTAGTCCACATCGATCATATTGTTGGGAATCAATCAGACGGTGAAATGCAAAAAGTATGCGATTTTTATGAAAAAGTCTTTGGTTGGCATCGCTTCTGGACTGTGGATGATAACGATATATCAACAGAATTTTCCTCATTACGCTCAATTGTCATGGCCAACGAAAATGAAAAGATTAAAATGCCTATCAATGAACCAGCAGATGGTTTGAAAAAATCGCAGATCCAGGAATTCATTGATTATTATGAATCAGCGGGCGTTCAGCATGTTGCAATGTCTACCAAAAATATTATTGAAACTGTGGCAAAATTGCGTCAAAACGGTGTCGATTTTTTACCCACACCTCAATCATATTATGATTCATTGATTGATCGAATTGGTGAAATTGATGAAGATATTAACATACTTTCTGAACGGGGAATTTTAGTTGATAAAGATGATGATGGATATATGCTGCAGATTTTCACCAAACCTATTCAGGATAGACCTACATTGTTTTATGAAATAATACAGAGAAAAGGATCCAACAGTTTTGGTAAAGGAAATTTTAAAGCGTTGTTCGAATCTATTGAGCGAGAACAGCATCAGCGCGGTAATTTGTGATCAATTGAGGACAAGATGAAATTTGTAACATATTTAGATAGGGGTAATGACTCACAACGATTTGGCTTTGTGATGAATGGACATGTGGTTGATGTTCTCCGAGCGGCTATTTTTATGAATGAAGAAAAGAATGATGGACAATTTTTGGAAATTCCATCTACTCTTCACACGTGCTTGGAAGACTGGGAACCAAATCTTATTAAGCTTCAACGACTCCAAGATGAATTGGAGAATGAACCTGTTTCAGATCTCATGGCAAATAATCAGCATGTTGCCCGCATTGAAGCTGATGTTCAATTGTTACCACCCATAACCAACCCCAGTACATTTCGCGATTTCTACGCCTTTGAGCAGCATGTTAAAGCAGCACGAAAATTGCGTGGGCTGGAAATGCATCCCGATTGGTTCAGGCTACCCATTTTCTATTTCTCTAACCCCAATGCGCTTTATGGTCATGGTGCAGAAATTCCTTATCCAAAAAATACAGAAGAATTGGATTTTGAACTGGAATTTGCAGTCATCATTGCCAATGGCGGGCGTGATGTAAAAGCAGAAGATGCCGATCGTTTAGTTGCCGGTTATACAATCTGCAATGACTGGTCATCGCGGAATCTGCAACGGGAAGAAATGCCCTTAAGCCTTGGCCCGGCTAAAGGAAAAGATTTCGCCACGAGTTTTGGACCTTACATGGCAACACCCGATGAATTAGCAGATGCTTGGGATGACGATGGCAAACTGCAATTGCGTATGACATGTCATGTAAATGATAAACTCATTTCGGATGGAAATACCAACGACTTGTATCATTCTTTTCCTACCATGATTGAGCGAGCCAGTATGAATGCCAATCTGGTGGCCGGAGATTATTTGGGTTCAGGAACCGTAGGAACAGGCTGCATTCTTGAACTTCGTCCGGAGAATACCGATGGTTGGATTAAGCAGGGTGATGTGGTTAGAATGGAGGTCGAACGGCTCGGTGTTTTGGAAAATAAAATTGTTTAGGATGTAATATGCCATTTTATCAAAAACGCGGAGTATTTCCCAATAAGCGTCATATTCAATTCAAAGATAATGGCGGAAATTTATATTGGGAAGAATTAATCAGTCGCGAAGGTTTCAGTTCTATTTATTCCAATGTGTATCATAAAAACCCACCTACTGTTGTGAATAAAATAGGTGATTTTAATCCCCTGAAAATTGAAGCTTGGACTGAAACGCATAGGCATCATCATTTGACAACTCACAAACTTGATTCATCCGGCGATGCCATTTCTGCGAGGATACCCTTATTTTTTAATAGTGATTGTGTTTTATCTAAGGCTCATGTGAATTCATCCATGGATGATTTTTATCGAAACGGCCATTTTGATGAGGTTATTTTTGTACATAATGGTTCAGCAGTTATAAAGTCGAATTTTGGAGATTTAACTGTTTCATCCGGTGATCAAGTGGTTATTCCCAGAGGTGTTATCTGGAAAATGGATGTTATGGAAAATTTGAAATTATTTATCGTTGAATCATCCGGACCAGTAGAAACACCCGGCCGCTATCGAAATCGTCACGGACAGTTATTGGAACATTCGCCTTTCAGCGAACGAGATATACGAACACCGGAATTTGTAGAACCACAAACGGCAGGTCCTGTAAATGTTAACGTTAGATTGAACGGTGGTCATCAGACGTATGAATACACAACTCACCCCTGTGACATTGTGGGTTGGGACGGATATTATTTCCCATGGGTATTTAATATAAAAGATTTTATGCCCATTACGGGAAAAGTCCATCAACCGCCTCCGGTGCACCAAGTATTTGAAACATCGGGATTGGTCATCTGCAATTTTGTACCACGGTTATTTGATTATCATCCGGAAGCAATCCCGGCTCCATATGCTCACAGCAATGTGGATTCAGACGAAATCTTATATTATGTGGAGGGAAATTTCATGAGTCGAAAAGGGATGGAAGAAGGATCTATTACATTTCATCCCAGTGGATTGCCTCATGGACCTCAACCGGGCAAGATCGAAGAATCTTTTGGCACGAAAGAGACATCGGAATACGCTGTGATGGTTGATACATTCAAACCATTGAAAATCACTACCGCCGCAAAAGCTGTGGATGATGGAGATTACCCTTCATCCTGGTTGGAATTATGATTTTCGATCCCAATGAACATTCATTAGCCGAAACACATAAGCTCATGATCGGGTCCATTGTACCGCGTCCCATAGCATTTGTATCTACACTATCAAAAGATGGTATAGAAAACTTGGCACCCTTTTCTTATTTCAATGGAATTTGTTCTGATCCACCCTCCATTATGTTTTGCCCTGCCCGTCGCGGTTATGACGGCAAAACAAAAGATACATTAAATAACATTCGTGATACTGAAGAATTTGCAGTCAATATCGTTTCAGAAGATTTTGCAGACAAAATGGTGGCAACAGCGACAGATTTTGAACCTGAAATAAATGAATTTGATGTTTCAGGATTAACGCCTGATCCGTGCCAAAAGATTGCTCCTCCCAAGGTAAAAGAAGCCAAAGTCAGCTTTGAATGCAAATTGAATCAAATCATTCCTGTGGGTAATGAAGGTCCCGGTGGTGGTTTTGTCGTTATAGGGACTGTTGTTCTTTTTCATATTGATGATGATGTATATGACAAAGGACATATTCTTCTTGAAAAACTGCGCCCCATCGGCCGGTTGGCCGGAAATAAATATACGCGTCTAACCGATAAATTCGAAATTATTCGCAAAATTAAACCTGAATAAATTTGACTGAACCTCTGTCAAAACGCATTTACCAGGCACAATGTTTGGGGAATGTGGAGCCTATCGAATACATGACGCCTTACCCGAATTTGCACGGATTGGTTGAGGGGCAAAATGTAAAGCATCATGGAAAAATGCTGTTTGCGGATTTGGGCTTGACCAATCTCGATTTTTATACTCAAGTCCAGAAAATTGCAAACTGGCTTGTGAGTACCGGGCTTAAACCAAAAGAACGAGTTTGGGTCCATCCCCAACAATTTCCCCATACAGAATTACTCGTTTTTGCTGTATGGACAGTGGGTGCTTCCGTTATTCTAGCTGAAGATCCATCAGAAAATATTGATCATATTATAATGCCCGATCGTGTTATCGAGACTGATCCAATTCCGGATTGTTTTAAAAATCAGGAAGATACATTTGATCCAACATTTAAACCCAACTTAGATAATGAAGCACTGATTTTTATTTCTGCAGGAAAAGGAATACGGCTTTCACATTATAATTTGTTGGTCAACGCCAATGACGTTCAGCGGAAATTGGATTTGTATGACGATGGAAAATTCCACGTTGAATTAAAGCCCAACAGTACAGCCTGGGTTGTATTGCAGGCCATTTTTCCTCTATATACCGGAGCACCCGTCACAAAAGAAAATCCGGATTTAACAATCGGGCATGAAAACGCTGACTATAATGTCAATTTTGATTGGACAGAAATCAACGAATCGAACCAACTCTACATTTTACCGGAAAATACAGCAGTCGTATCTGTGGGTACATCAGGCTTACCTATGACAACTTTGAAGCAAAATGGTGCAAAACTATCTGTGGAAGGCCATTCAATCATGATGGG
>JACKQG010003067.1_pt1 | contig 20940 bp, 18 predicted proteins | sample 8237621 | NCBI WGS metagenome assembly JACKQG01 (sample SAMN15677084, study PRJNA649215) | marine metagenome | biome: marine; feature: Black Sea; material: saline water; isolation source: suspended particulate matter (SPM) from the Black Sea western gyre | collected 2013-06-09/2013-06-10 | depth... | reverse complement strand
GGCGACAACGAATTCGGCATTCGACGCTGTCTTGGCTCGCTCGGCGCGATTTCGGTCGGGATCGCAGACATAAGCAACCATTGCGTCGGGTTGCGAGGCGAACACCTTTGCCAATGAAGTGCCGCGACCACCACAGCCGATTACACCAATGCCGAAACGTTCGTTGGCACCCAGCGCCGTGGACGCCGGACTGGCACGGCCAACCGTTGCCACCGTTGCTGCTACGCTAGCTTTCCCGAGAAAAGTTCTGCGGCTTGACTTCGGCATGATCTTATCTCCACTTGAAAGATATTCTCGTGGTGCACCCTACCACGCCACGATTGTAGCGTGATACCCGGCAAGTTTTCTTGTCCGGAGGCCCCCAAGCGTCTATAGTACATACATTGGCGCAAGTAGGCAGCCGCACCGGTATCGGTGCGCGTTGCTGCGGAGTCTGTTTTGTCTCGGTGTCAGCTATCGCGGTATTTTCCGGGCTGACTTGCCGACATCTTTCACAATGGAGGACCGTCAAAATGAGGGTATTTAGAACTTGTCTGACGTTCATTGCCGGTGTCGCCGTAGTGCTGACCACCACGAGTGACGCTCGCACTGAGACGATCAAGCTTGAGACGAAACGATTGCCTTCGTCTTATATGGCTGTGGGTTCGTCCAAGGACGCCGCGTTTCGATCGCGGTACTACCAGAGTTTCTACTCGCGCGCTGGCTCGGATGTGCGGATCGCTGGCCAGACGTCGTTCACCAAGGTTGTCGTCAAGGAACCGAAGTACACGTCCGCGCGTCCGTTCAAAGCGGTCGCCAAACTGGGAACTCTGGATTTCGGGTTTGCGTTCGATTCGGATGCCGCTGAGGCGGATCAGCCGAAAAGCACATCGCGAACCAGTACCCGAGTGCTCTACACGCGTCTGTACTTCGACAGTAACCACAACGGCGATCTGACGGACGATCCGATCATCGAAACGGAACGTAAGTCGTCGTCGTCCAGCTATTTCCCCCGCGTGGATGTCAACGTTGACATCGATGGGACGAAGACCGAGTATTCGTTCTACATGCGGGCTTACTCAAGCTCGTCAGGCTACAGCCGCGCGTATCTATACGGAGCGGCCTATCGCCAGGGCGAGATTACGCTGAACGGCGAAAAGAAGCGAGTTGTGTTGGTGGATTCCAACAGCAATGCGCAATTCGACGATCCAGTGTCAACTGTGACCAGGTCTGATGGTACAGTTTACGCTTCTTCGAGCAGTGACATGATCTTCATTGACCCGGACCCGAGCAAGGGGACAATGCAAGACGTTCAGCAGCCGGTAGGGAAGCTGCTCAACATCGCTGGTCGTTTCTACGACATGGAGCTTTCGCCCGCTGGCGACAAGCTCACGTTGGCGCCATCAACCGTGCCGGTCGGATATGTCAGCAACCCGAATAAAGGAGTCAATGCCCTTGTGCATGGCGATCAGGGGGTTCTCAGATTCTCCGCAGATGATTCGGGCAAATCGCCGCTGCCAGTTGGCGATTGGAAACTGCTGTCATACACGATCGATGGCACGGCGAAGGCGAAAACGGAAGAAGGTTCGTTGTTGGATTCGCTCAGCGCGGCACTTGTCCAGAGCTCCAGCTCTGCGAGGACGTACATCTCGGCGCGAGCGAAGAAGGACTATACGGCGGTTAGCGTTCGTGAAGGGGAAACGGTCGATCTTCCCTTCGGCCCGCCGTACAAACCCATCGTCAAGGTTTCTGGAACTTCCGGCAGTTCGGGTAACCGAGCGGCTCGTTTGAGCCTGTCCTTTGTCGGGACAGGTGGCGAAATCTGCAGTGGCATCATGGTTAACGGCAGTCGCCCGAAAGAGCCCGAGTTCACAATCACCAGCGCAGAGGAAAAGGTTGCGCAAGGCAAATTCCGGTATGGCTGAGGCTTTACCTGTTCGTACTCGTGGCGAGTACCAAAGGAATTGGCTGATGAGTATAAGGTGACAGTGAACTGGGACGGCGGTCCTTTCAAGATCGAGAAGACTGAAAGCGTCATCCGCAAGTCGGATCTGCCCGAGCGTGCCGCTGCTGCCGGCCTCTTTGACCGTGTCATAGAGGCGATTGCAGCAGACTGATTTCCGAGACTTTGATTGCTTGCGCCAAATGAACGGCCCCTAGCCCTGCTGGGGGCCGTTTCCTTTTCCGGAAGTTCTCCCTGGGATTGCGCGGCACCATCGTTTAACCGCAAGCCGGAGGCGTGCGCGTTTGTCGGGGCGCGCACGCCTCCGGCTTGCGGTTAAACGACATGATCTAGCCGCAGCCGAATCAGAAACTCATTAACCGCCGTCCGGTCGCGATCTTCGCGAAGGGTCGATTCAGCGAATGCTTCGTCAAGTCGCCCCTCCAACTCATCCAGTCGGCGGGAGTGAGCGGGCCAATCAAGGTCGGACGGAGCGACCTTCTCTGCTGTCTTGCTGGCAATCAACTCGTCGATGAACGGCAGCTTGAAGTGGTCGTTCAAGTGCAGCAGATTCGCCTCCACCTCGCCAGTACCCAGCAGGTGTATGCCGGTCAGCAGAACACGATAGGCGTACAGCACCGGCTTCGCTCGTTTGGGCTCCTGCTTCTCGATCAACTTCCGCTGCGTGGCGTAGAATCCTCGATAATGGTGGTAATGGTGACGCGTGATGCAGCGCGATGCGATAGGGCGTAGCTCGTCCAGAAACTCCTGCCCGAGCGCAACCAGTGGTGAGAAGACTTGTTCGAGGATATAGCCGTTGTTCTTCACCAATAGCCCGAAGTACTTACCCACGTCGTGGCTGACCAGGTCCACCTCGACGCCGTCGTGAAAACCGGACTGCTCGACCGTTTGGTTCGGTGTGCCAAGGCCGACTACCTCGCGCAGCGGCAATTGGTGGCAGCCGCGTAGATCGACGTCGCTGTCCGGCGAAGGAAACCCATACAAATGCGCGCCACTGACCGTCACGAACAGCGGATTGTGGTCGAGCGACTCGACGTACGATTTCCATTTGGCCAGATCAATCATTGATTCACCTCGAAAGCTGTCAGTTACACTTCGACCATCCTGCGGCGTGCACGGACCAGAAACGCGTCGATCGATTCGTAGTCGGGCTGGTCCGGCAGCGTCGTCGTCTGAAACGCCTGTTGAAACCGTTTGTCCAAATCCAAGGCATATTGGCGGACTTCGTCAAAGGACAATGCCCCGTCGCGGATGCCAAGCAATTCGTCTCGGTGCACGGACACGTCGACCACGATCTCACGCGTTTCCAATGCCGCGATACCGGAAAGCAGCAGCCGCACCAGGTGCATGGCGTGTTTCGGCTTGTACGATCCCTTCTTCTTGAAGGCGTTCGACATCCGGCGGAATTGGCTGAGCACGTAGCCGGAGTAGGTCTTGTACAGGTGCTTGGACAGGAAGGCTTGCCGCATTCCACGGAGTTCCCGGGCCGTTTCGTCTGCGTACAGCACCATTGGCGTCCACAGCGTCTCCAGCACGTTCGGGTTCGCCTTGAGCGCAAGCCGCAAATACTTGTCCAGTTCCCAGTACACCTCGTCCTTCGTGTTATCCGCCCACTCCAGTTGTTCAGGCAGCCGATACAACGACCAGTGAAGCCGTGCCGGCGGAAGGTAGATTCCGCGCAGGTCGTCGTCCGATTCCTCGGTCGCCAATCCGTAGGCCTTCGAGCCGACCTGGCAGCGATAGATGATGTATTGCCGTAGGTCTTCATCGATTACAGACAGTTCGTCATCGACTTCCTTGCGGCGCAGCGACAACTCGCCAAAGTACGCTTGCACCGACCGGCCATCGGTGAATTGGACCATGTAGGGCTCATCGTTGCTCGGCGGACTTTCGACGATCACTCCCACAGACCCTGGTTTCCGGTATTCGTCGCCGCCGGCCAATGATTTGGACACGCGCAGCACAACTTGCGTGCCTGCGGCAATGACAAAACTCGGCGAAAGATGTCCAATAGAGCGCTCGTCCGGTGACATGAGCCTGCCTCGTACGACGGAAATGACCACTTAATCTCCACAGAAAACCGAAAACGCAAACCTCGATTGTCCATCCCTGATCGCTTGCCGTCGAGTGGACGTTGCGGCAAGGGAAAAGGTTCGCCAAAATCTGTGTCTGTGGACCGTATCCGAAAACAAAAACGGGAGACCTGAAAGATGCAACTGCAAACCGGCGAAGACCTGCTGGACCTGATGCGTGGCTTCCAGATCCCAAGCGTGTTGGCCGCGGCTGCCGAGTTGGACGTATTCAACGCGACAGCCGATACGCCACAGACCGCTCAGGAGCTGGCCGTCAAGCTTGGCTGCAACGAACGTGCAATGACGATCTTGCTCGATGCCCTGTCAAGCGTCGGCGTGCTTGCGAAGACCGGCGAGCGGTATGCGCTGGCATCGGGACTCGTTCCGTTTCTGGTCGATTCCTCGCCGCAGAGCGTCACCGCCATGCTACGGCACCAAGCGAATTGTGTGCGTCGTTGGGCTCGTCTGGCGTGGGCCGTGCAGTCCGGTGGACCAATCGACGCGGGCGCGAGCGTCCGAGGCGCGGAGGCAGACCAGGCGGCATTCATCGAAGCGATGAACGTTGTGTCCATTTTGGTTTCCGAACAGCTTATCCGTGAGATCAACCCTGGCGGGTTCCGTTGCGTGCTGGACATCGGTGGTGCATCGGGTACTTGGACACTGAACTGGCTACAGGCTGAACCAACCGCACGAGCCATTCTGTTTGATCTTCCGGAAGTGATTCCGATGGCGCGGGATCGCATCGAGCGTGCCGGCTTTTCAGAACGAGTCGATCTGGTTGCGGGAGACTACAACAAAGACGCGATGCCCCGCGGCGCCGATCTGGTATGGGTTAGCGCGATCATTCACCAGAACTCGCCCACCGAGAACCGGTCGCTGTACGGGCGGATCGCCGAGGCGATAGAGCCGGGCGGCGTTGTGATGATTCGCGACGTGGTCATGGAGGAATCACGCACCACGCCGGTCGCCGGGGCTTTGTTTGCCGTCAACATGTTGGTCGGCACCGACGGGGGCAGTGCGTTCACGCTTGCGGAAATCCGCGAAGACTTGGAGTCCGCCGGCTTTGCCGATGTCGAACTCGTCCGACGCGACGAAGGCATGCACTCGGTGGTATCCGCGCGGTGGCCCGTTCATTCGCTGCCGTCCTGAATTCGTTGGGAAAGAAGCAAAGAGAGGATCCCAGCGAATTCGGGGCGACAACGAAATGACCGCACATCGGCAATCCGTTGTCGATAGGAGACCGGTAGGGCCTACTTTGACGATCCGTCGAGGATTCGTGGCGTCACGATCAGAATCACTTCCTTCGCTGACGTCGACGTTTCGGCCTTCAGCCCGCCCAGCACGAGCGGTTTACCACTTTCTGTTGCTACAGTCGTCTGGGCCATGGTAACGTCGATCGACGGGGTGGCTGCGCCGGCTTCTGGTCCACCGCTGGCTACCTCGGATTTTTCCAGGTCGATCTCCATGGTCACCAGGTTGTCGGCGCTGACGCGAGGTGTGACCCCGAGGATCAGCCCCACGTTTTCATATTCGACCTTTGACCTCTGGCCGCTCTCGGTGGCCACCGTTTTGACAGTTGGCACTCGCCGCCCCAACTGAATGAACGCCGATTGGTTGTCCAGCGTCGTCACCATCGGCTGGGCGAGGATCTCGACATTGGGGCTTTTCTTGAGCTTCTCGATCAGTGCCGCGACCTCTTCCGGCGAAGGATCGGCTTCTATGAATCGAGCGAATGGGCTTTCGCCGTCGGCCTTGTCCTCGCGCACAACCTCCGCGATCAACGTCTCGATTACCACGCACTTCGGTCGCACGTCGATCTTCTCAATCAATTCGAGGACTTCTTCAAACATCGAAGGAGACGCGCTGATCAACAACCGATTGCCGAGCGGCTCCGGGACGATTGCCACTTCGTCCATGCGAGACGGTCGTTCGCTTCTTAGCAGTTCGTTGATGGTTTTGGCCACATCGATGGCAGGCAAGTTTCTGAGGGTGATCACCTCGCGGACGGGTTCCACGACTTTGATCTGCACATTCGGAACACGCCGTACCTTGGGTGCATTTGGGGCTAGTTTCAGTGGCCTCCAAGTCGGCCCTGGCTTGTCGGGTGACCATGGGTCTGTCGGTTTGACCGGGATTGGGGTTACCACCGGACCCTTCAGGGGTTCTATTTCAGCTTTCTTGGGTTCCGGGGGCCGCTGTGCGTAGGCTGCTGCCAGCCCGATCAGCAAGACCACTGTCAGCGTCGCGATGGATCTAGTCATGGCGTTGCTCCTTATGTGGGTGTCTGTCAACTATTGTCCTCGCTGAACACCGCTCCCACAAGTCTTTTCGTCAGATTCGAACCCCCAGTCTTCGCTGGAGTTCACGCTTTAGCGTGTCTTCAGGCACGCTAAAGCGTGAACTCCAACGACGCGGAGGTCCCGTCCGGCAGCCGGGACCTACTGGGCTCTTCCGCTAAGGAAACCGCAACTTCAGAATCCAGTCTTCCCAGACTTCCTGGAACTTCTCCATGTGCGCGTCGTCCTTGATCTCAAGAACCGCTTTGAGCGTTTCATACCCGCTGGGATCGTTCCGCACGTTGCGGCGGAATTGATGGTAGTACTTGTTCAACAAGCCGCGTCGTTGCAGGTAGTAGCACAGGTAGCGAGCTTGGCTGTAGTTGGTACCGGGGTCCATCTCGTAGAACTGGAATGTGGTAGTGTTACACAAAGTCTTGAACGAGGTAAGTTCGGGAATCTCCGCTGGCTCCTGGCCCTCACCCTCTTTCTCACCTTCGCCCTCGGGTTCGGCATCTTCAGCCTTGATCGCCTTCTGCAATCCTTCGAGCCGCCAATTGGTCAGACCCCAGATCCGGCCGCGGTTGTCGCGGCATTGCTCGTACAGGGACGCCAGCCCTTCGTTGAACCAGGCGGGGCATTCGGGGAAGTTCGACGCGATGAACGGGTGGACGATTTCGTGGACCAGCGTCCCGCCGCCGGTTTCGATGTTCATGATCAAGGCTCGATGCTTGTGCGAAAAGTAGCCAAACGGCGTGTGAGGCCGGTCGCCGAAGATCTCCTCGGTGTGCCTGTCGTAGCTTTCTTTGTCCTTGAAGAGCCAAACATCGAGGATATCGTTCGGGTCTTGCGCGAAGTACTCTCGTTTGAGACGATCGGCCGCCCATTTCACCGTGCCGGCGGCCCACCCGCGCACATCGGCGGGCGACTCGTCGCCGATCACGACAAACGGCTTCTGTAATACGATCGTGAAGCCTTCCGGCGTTTTCGATTTCACTCGCATTACGTGCTGAGCGTAATCCGCGTTGTCGAACTTAACGGTCGAATGAACGTCGCGGATAACGCCGGGGGCCAGACGAAAGCGGACCACCGTCCATCGGTCTTCTTCGTACTTCAACGGCCAAAGCTTCAGCATCTGTTCGCGCGCCATCCGGCGGTACGCTCCGCGGGCAACGGCTGGTTCGTGGTAAAGGACCTCGTCGGTCTTGGCATCGTATCCGAGAATTAGCCGAAAATGCTCAGTCGTCTCCGGTTTGTCGTCGTAGTGAGTGCAGACAATAGAGGGCAGCCCCGCGACCAGATCTGCATGCATCGCGCGAAAATGACTTTCCAGTTCCACGTCAGCGTCGTCGGCCGTCACGCGGTGCCAGACGGGGCCGAGGTTGAGGCCGATCCGCGTCAGAGCCGTCTGCAGATCGCGCGTGTAGCAGCCTCGGCCCAATACGGGATCAATGCCCGCCTGAATGAACACGTCGTCCTGGTTGATCCTATGCCCCAGTTTCGTCAAATACATCGCCGCGCACGCTTCTCCGCAGAAATCGGGCTTCTGCATTACGTGGGGCACGTCTTGGATTGCGACGCTGCGGTACTGGGGTGGAGGGACTTTCCGGACGGGTTTGCCTGGCTGTTTCGACGCGGTGCCAGCCTGTTGCGGGGGTGGAGACTTCGGCTCGGCCGCTCTGGCCACCGGATCCAATTCGGCAGCCGTCGGCAGCGATGACATCGCCGTGTGCAGGCCAAACGAGAGTAGGCCGGCCGCACAAACGCTCACGCCAACCTTGGATGGTGTCAGTTTCATGGCAATCGAACCTCGCTTTGCGCGCAGAGATGTCTCATAGATGGGTTACCGGAATCATAGCCAGCCATATGGATTGCCACCAGCCGAATCGTGTAACCGGTTTGTATTAAGGGCTGGGGCGTCTGACGGGATCGAGTGCTTTGTGGCAACGTCGATCTGGCCCGAGTATAATCCCGAGGACAGTAGGTCCCGTCTGCCGGACGGGACCTGGAGTTATGTCGTTGGAGTTCACGCTTCAGCGTGTCTTTCCGTACACTCAAGCGAGAACTCCAACAATCCGAAGGTCCCGTCCGGCAGACGGGACCTACCACCCCACCACCGCACGTATGTCACGAACTGACTTTTTCATAGAACAAACGAACCTGTGAGGTAAAACCATGATGTCTCCCACTCGCCGCGAATTCCTGCATCGGATACTGTCGACCGGCGCGGTCGCCGCGACTGCCGCAATCAACCCCTTCGATAGCGGGCGCTGCCATGCGGCAGATACGGACACCGACGAGATCCCGACGCCCGAACCGCGCGTTGCCCGATTCGAGCGGATGGCTTATGGCATGTTCATCCACTGGGGGATTTATTCGCAATTGGGACGAGGCGAGTGGGTTATGAACCGGGAGAAGATCCCAAAGTCGGAGTACCAGAAGCTGCGCGACACGTTCACAGCCAAAGACTTCGACGGTCGCCGCATCGCCCGGATCGCTCGCGAGGCGGGCATGAAATACATCACGCTCACCTCCCGCCACCACGACGGCTTCAGCTTGTACGACACTCGCGGACTGAGCGACCACGACGCGATGCACACGCCTGCCCGGCGCGATCTGATCAAGGATTTCACGGATGGATGTCGTGCCGAAGGGATCACGCCGCTCCTCTATCACACCACGCTCGACTGGTGGCAGGACAGTTTCCGGGACGACTTTGACGCCTACCTGGAATACCTGCACAAATCCATCGAGATCCTCTGCACCAACTACGGGCCGCTGGGTGGTTTCTGGTTCGATGGCAACTGGAGCAAGAAGGACGCGGACTGGAAAGAAGATCGCATGTACCAAATCATCCGCCGCCACCAGCCGCAGGCGATCATTGTCAACAATACCGGTCTACACCAGAGGGGAAAACTAGGGAATCCCGAGATCGACTCGGTCACCTTCGAACAGGGCCGACCCACGCCGATGGATCGCCGCGGCATGAAGAAATACGTCGCCGGCGAAATGTGCCAGACCATGAATCGGCACTGGGGTATCGGCGTGAACGATTTCGCGTACATGGGACCACCGCAAATCATCGAGAACCTCTGCGCCTGCCGTAAGGTTGGCGCGAATTACTTGCTGAACGTTGGTCCGACAGCCGAAGGCGCGATTCCCGATTACGAATCGGCCGCACTGCGCCGCAGCGGCGACTGGGTTCGTATGCACGCCGACGCGGTGTACCAGGGCAAGCCGGCAGGTATCGAAGGTGGCGGAGACGATTTCGGCCTCGACGCCGACGGGCGCCTGTACCTGTTCGTGCATCGTCTGGGCGTTCGAGGCGATAAGAACGTGACGGTCGGCCCGACCGGCGCCGGCCCGCGGACGTTTACGGGCGTCAAAAAGAAAGTCACCGCGGCCCAATGGGTCGACAATGGCCAAACGTTGAAGTTCCAGCAGGATCTCGACGCCGGCACGCTCACCGTCCACTGTACCGGTTTCCCCTACGGAACGAATACGGTGGTGCGGCTGGTGAAACTTGCCTAAGGCGAGCGGCAGATAAGAATTTACCCGTGGGGCAAGCTTCCAGCTTGCCTTTCCGGGCAGATTCGCAAGCTGGAAGCTTACGCCACGGTACGATACCAAACGCCGCTCGCCTAGGACGAAATCCAAGACGGCCCCGCCGCCTCCAAATAGCCCGGCGATCTAACGGTCAGATACGACGCTTTCCTTGTGGCCAAAGATCTTCCCATTTGCAGGCCGTGCCTTTCGCATCACCGTGGGCGGCTTCCTGGTTCATGGAAGAACAGGAAGAATCTGAGATTTTCCGTAAGAAAACGGCCGGTCGAGTCAACTATGTAGGCGATGAACGTGCCGTTGTGAGAGGTGCCTGATGTGACGGATTGGCCCGAGATTGTCCAACAGCACGGCCCAATCGTTTGGCAGACGGTCTACCGGCTGCTGAGCAACGAGGCCGATGCGGCGGATTGCTTTCAGAACGCCTTTTTGGCGGCGTTGGAAGTATCTCGGACGCAAACGATCCGCAATTGGCCCGGATTGTTGAAGCGATTGGCGACTACCAGCGCGCTGGCGCGACTCCGTCAACGACATCGTGAGTCGGGACGCGTGGCCAGCCTTCCGCAGGAGCCGCTAGGCGACGATAACGCCCTCGATCCAGTCTGCAGAGTCGAATCCAAAGAACTTGCTGAGCGACTGCGGCTGGCGTTGGCGAGCCTCGACGAGCGGGATGCCGAGGTGTTGATCCTGGCACACATGGAAGAGCTCAGTTACAGGCAGATCGCCGAGCAACTCGGCGTGACCGTCAACCACGTGGGCGTGCTGCTGAACCGTGCCCGATCGAACTTGCGATCGCGGCTACGAAATGATGGCCTAGGCCCGACAACGGACGGTTGTTAGAGGGAGATTCCGTGATGAACGGTCGCAGAGAAAAATCGGCCGACGATTTGGTTAGTCAGGCGTTCGAAGCGCTAAGCGACTCTCCAATTCCCAGGGGTCCCTCGCCCGACCTAGTGGCCTCGACGGTGGAGGCTCTATTGGCTTCACAAGATGCGCCGGGCACCATCCGGCAACTGAAAAGGAGAAAGCTGATGTTTCGCATTGCACGCTACAGTGGATTCGCCGCTGCCGCTTCGATTCTTGTCGTATTAGGCGTATGGTTTCTCGCAGTGAACGGCGGTGCGGGCGTCGCGTTTGCCGACGTTGTGCAGAACGTGAAAGAGGCAAAGTCCGTCACACTGACCTGTCGGCAAAAGCTCGGCCGGCAACCCGAGCTTGAGTTCAAATGGTCGCTGCAGGGAAACGCAATCCGGATGGAGATTCCCGGTCAGATGACCATGATCGGCGATATCCAGCAGAAGAAGGGGCTGCAGCTTGACCACCTGCGCAAGATTGCATATCAGGTTCCGGCCCACAATGACTTGGCCGCCAGCTTCGCCAATCCCATTGAACAATTCCGCAAGATCCGACCCGAGGACGCTCGTCGGCTGGGCGAAGAACAAGTGGGCGAGCAGAAAGCGATTGTCTATCAGCTTGAGAAATTCGAATTCATGGGTATCAAAGCCGAAGGAGAGATGAAGATTTGGGTCGATCCCGGAACCGAACTGCCTGTGAAAATCCAAATCGGCCTCAACAGCCGCCGCGGCTCCAAGGCGGAAGATCGCCCGTTTGACACCGTAATGACTTTCGAGCGATTCACATGGAACAAACGCCTCGATCCGAAACTCTTCAGCCTGGAGATCCCGGAGGGATACGAAGCGAAGGAAGGTCAGCCCGGCCCGACAGGTTAGACTAGTAGTAGCTGAAACGACCGCGGGTCAACGGGAAACGCGACTATCGTTCGTACGGCACACCGGATTCTGCGGTCAACAGCCCGAGGTTACGCGTGGGTCCGTCCGCGGTCAGCACGTCGCGGACCGACGCAAAACCGAAAAAGACTCGCATCAAGTTATCTAGCGCCCGGGTCTGGATGCTCAAGCCGTTGAGCCACTGGGAGACGGTTTCCGGAGCCACCCCCAGCCGTTCGGCGAAAGTCTGTTGGGTCAGCCCCAATTCGCCCAAACGCCGCCGGATGTCTTGCGGCCGCAGCAACCCGAGAAATTCGCGAAGGGCGGTCGTGATCTGCTCGTCGGTGCGGTTGGTGAAGAACTCCTCGCCGCACCGTTGGCACCTGTCGATCGTCAACCGGGAAATGTGGAACCTGTGCAGGCGCCCGTCGTGCTTCACTTCCGCATCGTACGCGATCTCCGCCGGCGTCACGGTCGTCTCGCCGCACTCGGTGCATACGCGAGGGTGGGGCTTCGTTTTCAAGTCGACAGCACCGCTCGTGTCGTCACACATCGTGGAGACTCACTATGGTGATGACGGGGCCGGTCGAAGTCACGTCGAGCGTCGTTTCGACGTACATCAACCGCCCATCGATTTCGAGGCGAAAGTCAAAATGGTATTCATGGCGACTCGCGTACTCGGGCCGCCGCTCGCGGACTTGGTCGATGACGCCGCCCGCTTCGACGTACTCGTGCAACAGCTTGGCGATGGACCTTTGCGAATGGGCGTCCAGCAGGCCACGGAACTGCTCGGCCGCTTGCCGTTTCCAGACCACAAACCCGTCGCACCGCCATTCTTGAAGCGCGTCGCGGAAATGGGCCAGTAATGTTGGATCCGTCAACGGGGCCATCGGCATCTCTACCAGCCACACGAATCGCCGCTTGTTGCCACGTTAGAAGGATAGGGGGAACGCTGACATATGTCAAGAATCGGGCGGGCGCGTCCTGTGTAGCCGATTCGTACTTGCCCGGATGGAATTCGTCTCGGTCTGAGAATTCAACTCATCCAGTTCATCTCGTTGTGGTGCATCATTCGGTGTCGTTGGAGTTTGATGGCTCGGGCATCTCCATCAGCCACAGGCAATCTAGATACACCTCGCTCACTCCTGTCCTGCCTCTGGCGATGTAGAAGACGCCGCCTTTCTCAGTCGGCTTCCACGGGCCGATGTCGAACACCTGCCAGGTTCCGTCGACTTCGTTGAGCTTGATGCGGCGACTGCAGGTCCGTGGCTGATCCGGATTGTGGATGCCGACGGTGATGGCATCGTCGTCGGTGCGTTGGAGTGCGGTTGCCTTGGCGCGGATGAACATTCGGTAGCTCTTTCCGACGTTGAAATCCCAAGGATACCCGAAACTGTGTTGAATCGACCACCCGGGCGAAATGACCGCTTGCGCCCAGCCGTCGGTCGCGCCATCCACCTTCTTCAGGAACCTGACTTGACCATCGAGTTGAGCAGCCTGGAGGAAGTGGCAAGTCGCCGGATCGACGTCCTTGATTTCGGACGGCAGGTCGCCTTTGATGTCGCGCTGTTTGATCTTCCCGTAGTCCAACGCCCAAGCGAACAACTCTTCGGCATGATCGCCTTCGCGCACTCGGCTGATCCGCGCCGACCGACCGACACGTGCAAATTGTTCCGTGTACGCAGTCCACGACAGATCCGAGCAGGTATCACTGACCGGCTCCCATAATTGGCCTGCCCGTTTCAGGATCACGTATTGCACCGGAATATGGTCGATTTCCACCCGTCTTCGCAGTTCTGGATTGTCTCTGACCGCGGCTTCTGCTTGCTGGAAGAGTTGCTCCGCGCGCGCCATCAAATCCGGAGACAGGTACGGCGCCGAAAGATACGTTCTTCGCGTGCACCAGATCGGCGTACGATCCTCTGCAATGGCGTCGTGCAGCATGTTCGCATATTCGAGAATGAACCGGCCCGCCTCGGGGCCGTAGTACCCAAGACAGAACTCCTCGATCAGCTTTTTGTCGTCAACGTCGGGGTCCCACATCGCTTTGGCAAGGATCCACGTGCACAACGGCGAGAATTGCCCGTGCCGCGTCGTGTGGCTGCCCTGGTGCATGATGCCGCGCACTTTGTGATCGGCGTAGAACTTGACGTTCGGTGCCAACACGTAGTAGTTCGGGTACGGCAGGACGTAGTGGGTGAAGTTAGTTGTGTAGTCCCAGATGTAGAGCTTTGGGGCAAGCTTGGACCATCCTACAATGTCAGCTTTGAACGCCGCATTCTCCTCAGGGTATGCCTCGGCCAGCGGTTGCCCGAAGTTGCACTCGATGGAGCACAACGTGATCGCCATCTTGTCGTCCGGCGCGATGGCGGTCGGCGGCTTTCGAGTCCAGCGATAGGCGGGAACGTTGATGATCACATCAGCGTGCTTCTTGCGAACGATTGCGGCGATCTCTTTGGCGAAATGCACCTGTGCGCCACCGTGGGAACCACACTGATCGGCCAGAGCCTCGCAACCGTCGCACTGGCAGTAGTTGCTGTTGTCGTTCTGACCGACGGTGAAGAAGCGCCAATCGGGATGCTCCGCGACGAGCCGCATGATCGAGTCCGCCATCAGCCGGACCACGTCTTGGTTGGAGAAACACGGCTGGCCGGGAGTGTGCTTGCCCGCTCGCAGTGCATAGTAAGTCGGGTGTTCGCTGAAGTACTTGCTGGGTGGAAGCAACGCGTCATAGCTGTGCACAAGCGTATGGAATTTCCACGCTCCACCGTACTCGGGCTTCATGTCCTTGTAGAAGCCGCCGTTCACCTTGTTCCGCGCACGCCAGAGCATGGATTCTTCGGAATTGTCTATCTCGCCATACAGCATGTCGCGATACTCCAACGCGGGGACGTGTCGCTCGTCTGTATCAGCAATGCGGATGGTCTTCATAGATGGGATGGTGCTCGCATCTGGGTACCACCACCTGCAACCGAGCTTCTCCAGCAAGGTGAACACACCGTACATCGTCCCGCGATCGCGCCCGCCGGCGATGACGAGTCGATCGCCAACGGTCCGAATCACAAACCCGTCCGAGCCCAGCGTGGCGGAATCGAGTTTCACGCCGAGCGACCGCACCGCTTGGCCATCGCCGATCAGAATGGCCTTGGCGGGCAGCGATTCTCCCTCGGATTCGATATCGAGCGTCGCCCCACTCATCCGACGAAAGTGTGAAGCCAAGTCCTTGGCGGCCCACTTCTCCGACGGCGAGGCTTCTGCGGACAGCAGTATCACGTATTGGCTGTTCCCATCGGCGACCACCGTGAGCGATTGCTGCGCGGCAGGGGTCGCGACCGACAGACTGCACGCGAGCGCGAGCAACGGGAGAGCGCGCATGCGGATCGGCCAATGACGATTCGTCTCTTGAAGGTTCATCTCAACTCCACTTGGTTCTTCACCAACTTTCGGTTTCTATCAGAAGTGCCACGGCTCGCGGTACGGTCTCTGGAGCATTCGGTTCGCTTCGTCGTCGTCCAGAAACCGTTCTTGTTCTGGGTCCCATCGTACCTTGCGTTTTAGCTGCATGGCGATATTGCCCGCATGGCAAATGCATGCCGTACGATGGCCGACTTCCACGGGCTCGATCGGCTCGTCGCGCGATTTCACGCAATCGAGGAAATTGCGGTAGTGATTTGTACTGACCGGAAGATGGACTCCGTCCGGGCCGATTTGTGAATCAGCGAGTGACTCTGGATGCGTTGTCACTTTGCCTTCCGCGTACTGAACCCAGCCTTCGGTCCCTTCGAAACGCACGCCGAACCCGGGCTTCTGCGTTCGGCAGATCAATTCAACGCCATTCGTGTAACGAGCGCGGAAGTTAGTCTGGACCGCGGTGTTGTACAGGTGGCCTTCCGGCGGCCAAACAGACGCCGTGTCTTCAAACTCCACCGGTCCGGTATCGTCGGTTCCCAGAGCCCATTGAACGATATCGTTCGAATGAGCGCCGGTGTTGGTCACCTGGCCGCCGGAGTAGTCGAGGTTGAACCGGAATCGGTACAAGCAGCGGTCCTTGTGATATGGTGCGTTGGGAGCAGGCCCCAACCACATGTCATAATCGAAATCATCCGGCACCGGCATGGGTTTCCAACCGGGACCAGGCCCCACGGGCGCGCCGGAAACGATCGAAATCACCTTCTCGATCTTGCCAATTCGGCCATTACGGACCAATTCGCAGGCACGACGGACCCTTTCATTAGAACGATACTGGCTGCCGGTCTGCAGGATGCGGTTGTATTTTCGTACGGCTTTGATCATCTCCTGCCCGTCGTGAACCGTAAGCGTCAGCGGTTTCTGGCAGTAGATGTCCTTGCCCGCGCGGGCCGCCATACACGCCGCTAGCGCATGCCAATGGTCGGGAAGCACGATCTGCACTGCGTCGATGTCGCCACGAGCCAGCACATCGCGAAAGTCAGCATACGCATCGCAGCCCTTGAAGCGACCGGAACGTGTCTTCTTGGCGTAGTATTCATCGACTTTCTGCCGGACCGGTTCGCGGCCCAGGAAGTGCTCGGGGCGGGCGTATCCGAAGCTCCCTTTGTTGACGTCGCACACGGCCATGACCTGTACGTCGTCATAGCGCATGACGCCCGGCAGGTCGCCTCGACTCTGGTTGCCGCAACCAATCAACGCCACGTGAATACGGTTACTCGGCGCGTTGGCGCCGAACACCGTAGCGGGAACCAGTGACGGCGTACCGACAACTCCCACAACGCCTCCAATGCGTTTCAAAAAATCGCGACGCGTCGTAGACCGTTCGGGGCGATTCGGTGTTTCACGCATGTCAGGAACCTCCTCTCGGTGCTGCAATTGGGCGGCAGTCAAGCCAGCGTCTAAGAACCTTGTTCGGTAACACTTGCACGCCGTGCAAGTAGGTTTGTAGTTTGTAGGGTGGGTCAAGTCTTCGCGGGCCCACCGGAGTTGCGCTCGTCGAGTCTGTCGCCGCTTGCATCGATCGATTTGGCTGACCATCCGATGCAAGCGTATTCGGATGGCAGGCGTATTGCGGTGGGCCCGCGAAGACTTGGTCCACCCTACCTCGGCGCTCGGTGGCAGACAACAGCGCGCCTGGACACTATTGTCCTCAAAACCGAGGCGGCCGCAATCGCCACGATTGGAAGGCGGCGTGAAGATTGCCTTAAGCGCCACGTCCTTTGATAAAGTTCAGTGCATTGCCGCCAAGGATCATTTCCTTGTGCTCTTTTGGGGCCTCCAGGCGCTCGATCCGTCGCAAATAGGCCGTAGTGATGGCTGGATGGCCAAGTCCGCCGTCCGATCCAAACAGTAGCTTCTTAGGCCCTAGTTTGTCATACAGCGTTTGAATCGCCCACTGAGTCGGTCCGCTCAGGCAGATCCATAGATTCGCCAGCTCCTTGGCGGCGTCAATCATATCGGGCCAGAGTTCCCTGAGCCCGCCGTGAGCCGAAATCACTCGCAGTTTCGGGTACTTCCTGGCGTAGTAGGCGATCTGAATCGCAGAACAGTATTCCGGCGAACCGTCGTGCGACGTGACCGGCAGGTCCAGATCGATCGCCTCTTCTGCCACGATGTCCATACCGACAGCCGACATGGGATATCCCTGGACGATCGGAACGAATTTCAGCCCGTGGAAGCCGAGGACCTTGGCGATGCGGCGGATCTCCGAGCGGAGCTTCTTTTCCGGCCACGCCGGATGGACGGTTCCCCACGGATAGATGCGGTCCGCCGCGCTGTCTCTGACACGAGCCAGCCCGTCGTTACTCTCTGGGATGCGAGATTCCAAGTGAAGTCCCATACGCATGAACGTAAAGCACGCGTCGACTCCGTTTTCTTCGAATTGCCGCAGGTAGGTCTCCAGACCGGCAGTGGCCATTCCATAGGCGGCGTGCGCTTCGCCTTGATAATCGGCCAGGGGCTCCAGGTGCGTGTGGGCGTCGATGATCATACCGGCAACCTCCCTTTGTAGACCTCCAGAATCGTCTTCGAGAAGATCCTCTCTTGTTCGTCGCTTTCCGTGAATACGTCGCGCAGGGTCTGTAGTTCGATCTCTGGAATGTACTCCGGGGCGCTCGTGCCGAACACGACCCTGTCCGCGATGCCACTGACTTGCCAATGGCAGAAATTCGCTGGCCCGTTCCTGGACGATTCCAGCCAGACATTCTGGGCAAACTCCAAGCCACGGACGGCATCGTTGTAGTAGTCGCTCGCGCCGGCGTGACCCATCAGGAAGTTCACGGTGGGAAACCGCCTGGCCAGTTCGATCAGATGAAACGGCTCGGCGAGGCCGGCTGTACCCGTGTGGGCATAGACAGGTACGTCGCACTGGGCAGCCACCTCCAGAATGGGATCGACAAGGTGGTCGCCCAATCGGAAACCTTGCAGCACTGAATGAATGTTCACTCCGGTGAGCCCCAAGCCCAGGGCGCGGCGTATTTCCTCGACGGCGCTCTTGCCAAACCAGGGATTGGCCGCGGCCATTCCCGCCAGACGATCCGGATGGGCCTTGACCGCCTCGATAACCAGATCGTTGCCCTCCCGGTTGGCAACGGCCATGTGTCTGTCCATCGGACACACAATGGAGAATTCGATGCCCGCTTCACCCATGTTTCTCAGCAGGCTATCGGTATCGTGCTGCATTTGTACGCCGCGGCCGATGTGAACGTGGGCGTCGATGATTCTCATAGCGAGTGGTCTCCGCTGGTTTGACGCGTATCCGACCGCCGAAATGGCAACAGCTCCCGCCGTCCCAGTCGCCATTTGCCCAATGGCAGTTCGCCGTGTGATCGCACGATCGCATTTTGGGCGCGTCATGTCGCTTCTTTCCAGATGGAACAAGTTCGTACAACCTGGTGTTGCGGCCTGGCAGGAACGGAGGCAGGGACGAGACTAATCCCGTTCTGCCGTCCAGGCACTGGTACGCATCTTGGCATCAACTGATATAATAATGAAAGTAACGCTGGAGAAAACATGGAACCCACTTCATCCGGGCCGATTCCACCGGATACCGCCATACATCGCATTGGTGGCGGTGGTGTCGGCAACCTGCGATTGAAGGAGAAGGAAGAATCGCTAGATCCTCCCGGAATCTCCGTGTTCTTGGGCGGCATGCCGGACGAAGCGGCGGAGCAGATTCGTCAGACGTTCCCGCAGGCGACGCGTTTGCTCTTGGCCGCGGAGCGAGTCGGAAGCGCCACTGTGGAAGCGATTCGTCAGGCGAGCTTCGACGTGATTGCCGATCCGACGCGGCATTTCGCCAATCACGCTCGGCTGATACATAAAGATGGCGTTAACGGGTTTACTGAAACAAGACTGCAAGCGTTGTCGCAAGCGTTTCAAGACACGATTTGGAGTGCGTGATGCCACTTGATCCCCAACAGGACGTTCGTTTAGTCGACGCGCAGGGCCGCTGTCTGGGCAGCGTGTCAATCGAACGCATCGAGGGCGACCGTGTATTCGGTCAAATCATTGTCGGTCCAGACTTCACTGCCGTTCGGCAGGTCTTTCAGGAATTCGAGGACGCGGTCAGCAGCCAATTGTTTTCTGAGGCCGATCGACTTAGCCGCGAGATCGACGAGCTCGGCCTGCGGTTGGCGTCGGATGACGGGAGCGAAACACTCCAACTCGGCGACGTGCAGATCATGAACGGTTCGGATCTGTCATGCCGCGTTCCCAATCTGGGGCTCACGCAGGCGGTTCGAGCGACGGCGCATGCCGGATGACGGATGCGGCAGAGTGGCGAAAAATGTGTCAGGAATCTTCTGCCGGAACGTCTCGAGGAGCGTTACGGACATAAAGCCTCTGACATCCCTGTCGCACGGTCGAGCGCCTGCTCGATCAGACGATAGTAGTGAGGAAACAATCCAACCGCTGACTCGAACAAGCCCGGAACCGCTACATCGTCACCGGGTCGACTCGCCAGATCCCAAAGGTGATCGAGGGCCCGTCTGTGGAGATCTTCCAGCCTCAAACCCAGGCGGTCAAAACACTGTTGGGGACTCAGGCTTTGGTCGCCAAGTAGCATGCGCAGGTTCGCAATAATGGGACCGGTGAGTTTCTTAATCCAGATCAACTCGTAGTAGAAAAGTCGACTGACGTCAAAGTGCTCCGGCGCGTTCACGTAGAAGTAATAGCGTCCAGCGCGGATCCGAGCGTAGCGAACGTTTTCAATCAGGCTCGCGAGCGGATCAGTTTCGCTCGATGCCAGTCGCCCTTTCAACTCAGCCGGGTCTGCCGGTCGGTCGATGTCCAAATGCTCGATGGACTTGACCAACAAGGGGAACAAATGCTCGAAGCCGGAGAAGAGCAGCTCTTCAAACGCCTTGAGGCGGCGGGCGTCGGTCTGCTCAGGCGTGTCGTAGTGAACATCCACCTGCTGAAAAACGGCGTCGACTTGCTCGGCCACATATCCGTTGTCGCGTAGCCAAGTCAGCCCTTCCCACTTACCGGGAAAGTTCTTGCGAGCCAGGATCGCTGCGGCGGACAGGACCGGCGGGGCGAAATAGTGCCAGCAGCGTGAATGCAGGGCGTACTTGGGTTCGGACGGTCCCAGGTTGACCGGTGGATCGATCCCGTGGATGTAAGGCGAGTAATAGTGGAGAAACTTGCTCAGATGGTGCTGTTCGTCCGTGGCGTCAAACTCGCGCGCGGCCGATTGGGCTTTGAGTCGATCAAACCAATCCTGGCGGCCCCACCACAGTGTCCACACGGCGTATTCCGGGTTGCTCAAGCGGCCGTCCAATGCCTCGGATACGGTCAACCCGGCCCCGGCCGTATGCTCGTTGATGCGGTTCCACTCCGGATGTGCCCGGACCATCTCCAGATGGATTTGCCCGGTGAGCCGGTCGATGGCGACCCAATCGTCGGCGGTGGTGTCGTCGTCACAAATGACGCGGAAGTCCAGATCGCTCAGGCCTGGAATGAGGTCTCTCTTTTCCCACTTGGCTACCAGGCCAACAAAATGAGGGCTGCCCTCGGACAAGCCTTCTGCGACGGTCGAAGCCACCGCCTGGAAGTGCGTTCGCAGTTCGTCCTGAATCGGAGTGTTCATTCGAGGCACTCAATCTCCAGCCAGCTTTGTTGCCGAGACGATTCAAAGACCACGTCCATGATTCGCGTAGCTTTTTTGCCGTCGGTACCCGTGAACCGCGGACCACGATCCTCGACGATGGCACGGGCGAAGTCGTCGATGAGCGGGTAATGGGCGTTCTCCGGATTCGGGATCTTGCGGTGCTCAATGTCCCGCCCGACGGTAACCACGGCCCCATCACCGTCACTGGGGTGCAGCGCGACCTTGGCCTCCGTTCCGATGACGTGGATTTCGTCGGTCCATGTTTTGCTGTTCCAATGGA
>JACKQG010000874.1_pt1 | contig 20942 bp, 17 predicted proteins | sample 8237621 | NCBI WGS metagenome assembly JACKQG01 (sample SAMN15677084, study PRJNA649215) | marine metagenome | biome: marine; feature: Black Sea; material: saline water; isolation source: suspended particulate matter (SPM) from the Black Sea western gyre | collected 2013-06-09/2013-06-10 | depth... | reverse complement strand
AGCTTTTATCAAAATGCGAAAACCGCGTTGTAAACGTCCCCCTCCCCTGTGTTGCAGACCTTAATGCAGTTGAATAACCAAACATATTTGCAAGCGGGACTGTTGCTTTTATCGCATGTATGCCTATTTTCTGTTCAATTGATTCAATTTTACCGTTGCGGGAATTAAGGTTGCCTATCACATCCCCCATGCATGATTCAGGAACAAATACCTCGACAGACATAATTGGATCAAGAAGGAAGGGCATAGCCTCTGCAAGCGCATTTTTGCATGCCATGGATGCGCTGACTGTATATGCCAGCTCCGTGCTGAGCGATTCCTTGTATAATCCTCCTGTAAGCACAGCTTTAACATCAACAACCGGATAACCCATTAATATTCCGCTTTCAAAAGATTCCACTACCCCTTTTTTTATAGCAGGAATAAAATGTGCCGGTATTGTATCAGCCGCAACCTCTGATACGAATCTGTTGCCGGTTCCTCTATGCAGAGCACACAGTTTTATAATGACTTCGGCAAAATGGCGCTGGCCGGTGATCTCATTGTCAAACACAGCAGATGCTTCAGCCTCGGCTCCAATGGTTTCTCTGTATACAACCTGGGGTTTTCCAACATTTACGCTTGTTTTGAATTCACGCCGCATACGGCTTATTATAACATCAAGGTGAAGCTCGCCCATGCCCGATAGAATTGTCTGCCCGGTATCTTCGTCTTTTTTAATCTTCAATGTTGGATCTTCGGCAATAAATTTCTCAAGAACCTCGTCGAACTTTTCCTGATCAGCATGGGTTTTTGGCTCCACTGCAACGGAAATAACAGGCTTGTAGAACTCTATCTTCTCTAACAAAACCGGATAATCGCTGGAGCATAAGGTCTCGCCGGTGGAAGATTTCTTTAATCCAATAATTCCCACAATGCTCCCTGGCCCGGCAACATCGATCCTCTCCCTCTTGTTTGCATGCATCCTTAATATACGGGTGAGTTTTTCATTGATTTTGCGGAACGGATTGTACACCTCTTCTTTGGCATTTATCTTTCCGCTGTAAACCCTGACAAAGGATAGTTTCCTTCCTTCTGTCATGGATACCTTGAATATCAGGGCGGCAAGCGGCGCATTAGCTGCGGGCAGGCATTCAATAGTTTCCCCTGTTTCAGGATGTATGCCTTTAATTGGAGGAATATCGGCCGGACTCGGAAGGAACCGGACAATAGCGTCAAGTAAGGGCTGAATTCCTTTATTTTTCAGGGCGCTGCCGCATAAGACCGGAACCAGCTTCAGGTCAATAGTTGCCTTTCGTATGGCATCAAGGATCATTTCCGTGGCAACAGGGGATTCAGATAAATATGCCTCCATAATTTCATCATCTACTTCGGCTACTGCTTCAACAAGCTTTTCACGATATTTTATGGCTGTATCAAGAAGGTCACCGGATATCTCTTCTGTTGAAAAGGTTACTCCCAGTGTGTCATCATCCCAGACCATCTGTTTCATATTGATCAGGTCTATGACGCCGGCAAAATTCTCTTCCAGGCCGACCGGCAGTTGCAAGATAAGAGGATTAGCGCCGAGTTTCTCTTTCATCATTTCAACTGTACCGAAAAAACTGGCGCCGACTCTGTCAAGTTTATTAATAAAGGCGATCTTGGGGACAAGGTATTTGTCGGCCTGACGCCATACCGTTTCCGACTGGGGTTCGACACCTCCGACAGCACAAAAAACGCCGACAGCGCCGTCAAGTACCCTCAACGAACGCTCCACCTCTATTGTAAAATCAACATGCCCGGGAGTATCTATGATTTGAACTTCATAACCCTTCCAGGCGCATATTGTAACGGCAGATGTTATTGTAATGCCCCGCTCCTGTTCGTCCGGCATCCAGTCCATTACAGCCTCACCATCATGAACCTCGCCGATCTTATGAGACCTGCCGGTATAGTAAAGCATACGCTCAGTAACAGTTGTCTTGCCTGCGTCAATATGCGCTATTATACCGATATTTCGTATATGCTGAATTCTATTGTTTTTTTTCATCTTATTAAAAGCATGTCGGCCTTAAAGGGCAAACGCAAATCAATATGACCGGTCAGAGTCAGTGATTCGCCCCCCCCTATAAGTATTTTTACGGCATTAATTTCAGATATATTTAATATCAACGAATTCACCATTGAATATATTGTTAAAAGTTCCGATTTAACTCCGCCCGGATGCTCCTCTGCAATCTCTCCGGTTAGATCCACGTAAGCTATCCCGTCTTGTGTAATATAAAACGCCCTCAGCTTGGTTCCTGCGGGGATTGTTTGCATAAGCCCTTCCCGTGGGCCCCCCATGAGTTCTTTGATTATTATTCTGCCTAAGTCTGCCGGTTCGTCAGAATGCAAAACAGCTCTGTCTTCCGCTATTAAAAACCTGTTTTCCCTGTCCGCAAAATAAAGGTGGACAACCGATTGATCAGAACTATATGATTTTTCAGGCGTATTCAAAAAAACCATACATACAGCGAGCCCTGCAATAACAGCCAAAGCAACATTTAATATGTGGAGTTTTCTGTCCATAGTTCACGGTTCACGGTTCACGGTTAAAAAAAGTTTATTTTTATGCCAATTAACCTGTTGTGTCAAGGAAAGTCAATTCGCTCTCTAACCTTGAACCTCTGAGAGGCATTTAACAAATCACTTCAAAGCTGTTAAAAAAATATCCGATTTCAAAGTCAGCCGATTCCGGCGAATCTGAACCATGAACAATGTTTTTCTCGATGTCCGTGGCAAAATCTCTCCGGATAGTCCCCTCTGCGGTCTCCTTGTAATTAGTAGCTCCCATTAACTCACGGTACTTTGCAATTGCATTTTCACCATCGAGGATCAATACAACTATGGGGCCGGATGACATAAAGTCAGTAAGACTGTCAAAGAATGGGCGTTCTTTATGGACAGCATAAAAGCCTTGCGCCTGCGCCTTAGTCATATAAATCATCTTCATGGCAACGATTTTCAGATTATTAGCTTCAAATCGCTTAATTACTTCACCGATAAGGCCGCGAGCTACTCCATCAGGTTTGATAATAGATAATGTTCTTTCCATGTGCTTAGTTATCCTTTCGTAAAATTAATAAATTGAGGAATTAAGGAATTGGGGAATTTAGGAATTCGCTTAGCTTAATTGCGAATTTAGGAATTGGGGAATTTAGAAATTAAAGGAGGTTGTCATTTTTAATCCCTAAATCCCTAAATCCCTCAATTCCCAAATTCCTTTTCCCCTGCCATGAATCCCTTTTTTCAAGAGTTTTCATTATTAGAGCAAGTGTTTCGGTTTTTCTTAATGACCATGCCGGTGCAACAAGCTCTTCAGGATGAGGATCTCCGGTAAGACGCTGGATTACCATATTATGCGGAATAAGTTCCAGAAAATCACAAACCAACTCAGCATATTTATGTTGAGCAAGACACCTGTATTCACCCTTCAGGTACAGTTTTTCAAGATATGTCCCTTTAACAACATAGAGAAGGTGAAGTTTTATTCCGTCTATCCCCATAGTTGCAATCTTTTTTGCTGTTTCAAGCATGTGGCCCTTTTCTTCATTGGGAAGGCCTAAAATTACATGTGTGCATATCTTTATACCCCTGTTTTTAGTTGCCTCTACCGCTTTTTTAAAGCATTGAAAATCGTGGCCGCGATTTATAAAGACAAGCGTGGCATCATGTACTGACTGCAGGCCGTATTCGATCCAGACATGGTAATGTTTTGCATAACCCTGAAGAAGATTCAAAATCGGTTCATCCACACAATCAGGCCTCGTCCCGATTGAAAGGCCGACTACGTCATCTATTGTTATAGCCTCTTCGTAAAGGCTTTTCAGCCTGTCAAAAGGCGCATATGTATTTGAAAACGACTGGAAATAGGCTATGAATTTTTTTGCCTTGTATCTCACAGAAAGCCTTTTTTTTCCATTTATTATCTGCTCGGTAACTGAAAGCCCTTTTGCATGGGCGCCGGTTCCTGAACCACCGGCATTGCAATATATGCACCCTTTTCTCGAAATTGTACCATCCCTGTTCGGGCAGGAAAGCCCCGCGTCAACAGTTATTTTTTGTACCCTGCAACCAAAGATACTTCTAAGATAGGTATTGAAATCGTAATATCTTTTATTCATAATAATTATTACGTTGCTTGACCTGATTAATAAAGCAATTATATATATTGCTTAAAAAAAGGAAAGCGAAAAATCGTTATATGGCTTTTGACAAGACAAAATATGATATTATCGTTGTAGGCGCAGGTCATGCCGGATGTGAAGCCGCTTTGGCATCAGCAAGAATGGGATGCAGTGTTCTTATGATGGCAATCGATCTTGACAAGCTTGCCGCAATGCCGTGCAGCCCGTCAATAGGAGGCATGGCAAAGGGACAGCTTGTAAAAGAGATAGATGCTCTTGGCGGCGAAATGGCAAAAACAGCAGACAAAACCGCAATACAGTACAGAACACTGAATACAAAAAAAGGACCGGCCGTGCATTCGACCAGAACACAGAACGATAAAATGCGCTATCATATGGCTATGAAGGCTGTAATTGAAAGGCAGCCCGGTCTGGAACTCAAGCAGGCAATGGTTGAAAGACTTGTTGTAGAGGACGGCAGGATTGCCGGCATTGAGGATAATACGGGATTCGGATATCAGGCTAAAGCGGTTGTTCTGGCCACAGGAACATTTTTAAGAGGTTTAATACATATAGGATTTAATTCAATCAAGGCCGGAAGAGCCGGAGAGTTTGCTTCTTACGGTCTTCCCGCACATCTCAAGGACCTGGGGTTTAAACTTGGAAGGATGAAAACCGGAACCCCTCCCAGACTCAGGAAAACCAGCGTTGATTTTTCGATGTTTACAAAGCAGGATGCAGAACACTCCCCCACTCCGTTTTCATTTTCCACAAACAAAATTACTATGCCGCAACTTCCGAGTTATATCGGATATACAAATCCGAACAGCCACAAGATCGTGCAAGACAATCTAAAACAATCCGCTCTGTACAGCGGAATCATAAAAGGGGTCTCCGCCAGGTACTGCCCTTCTTTTGAAGATAAGATCGTGAGATTCCCGGATAAAGGCAGGCACCAGGTTATCCTTGAGCCTGAAGGCCTTGACACTGATGAAATTTACGCCAGCGGCCTTGGAAACAGCCTCCCTATGGAAATTCAGGTACGCTTTGTCAGGTCCATAAAAGGACTGGAAGAGGCTGAAATAATGCGTCCGGCATATGCCATAGAATACGATTATGTCGACCCTTTGCAGCTTAAACCCACACTTGAGACCAAACCGATTGCAGGGCTGTTTTTGGCCGGCCAGATCAACGGGACATCAGGTTATGAAGAGGCTGCCGCCCAGGGCATATGGGCCGGAATCAATGCGGCATGCAAGGTTCAGGCAAGACCTCCCTTTATTCTTGACAGGTCGCAGGCCTACATGGGTGTTATGATCGACGATCTTGTCATTAGAGGAACACGTGAGCCTTATCGCATGTTTACGTCAAGGGCGGAATACAGGCTTATGCTGCGGGAAGATAACGCTGATTTAAGGTTAACGGAAACAGGGTATGAGCTGGGTCTTATCGACAAAGAGATGCTTCACGATGTTAAGGAGCGAAAAAGACAGATTGATAAAGAGATAAAGAGAATAAAAAAGACACTTATTAAGCCGGTAAAAAAAATAAACGACTATTTGCAAAACAGGGGGACAATGCCGTTAAGCAGCGGTATATATCTTGACCAGATTCTTAAAAGATCGGAGATTGACTATCATGGCGTTGAAATATTAGCCGCAAGCCCTGACTATATAAGTAAAAGGGTTGCCAGGCAGGTGGAGATAGAAATCAAATACCAAGGCTATATTAAAAGGCAGTTGAGTGAAATCAAAAAATTCAAAAATATGGAATGCATGAAAATACCGGAAGATTTTGATTTTTCCGCAGTGCACGGCCTTTCAACTGAACTAAAAGAAAAGCTTTCCTCCATAAAGCCGTCTTCACTTGGCCAAGCATCCCGCATAGACGGGATCACCCCTGCCGCACTTTCTGCGCTGATGATTTCCATCAAAGCATTAGAAAAAAAGCTGAGGACTAAAAGTTGACAGTTTAAACTTTAAAATAAATGCGCTTCAGGTATAATCAAATTTAAACAGTTTATTGCATAATGCTAAAGCATTACCAATTTTTAAGATATTTGATAATAAGGAAATATAAATGTCCGCAACCGATTATTATAAAATACTTGGTGTAAGCAAAAATGCTTCTGACAGGGAAATTAAAAAGGCTTATCGGAAGCTTGCCATGAAGTATCATCCTGATCACACTAAAGGAGATAAAGCAGCTGAAGAAAGGTTTAAGAAAATAAGCGAGGCTTATGCTGTTCTTAGCGACAAGAAAAAACGCAGCCAATATGATACATTCGGCTCAACCGGATTTCAGCAGCGCTATTCACAGGAAGATATATTTAAAGGGTTTGATTTTTCAGATATTCTAAGAGAGTTCGGCATGGGCGGCGCAAGCTTCTTCACGGGTAAACACGGCGATATGCGCTTTGCGTTTGGAAATAATTCCCCTTTTGGCACGCGTGCAAAACGCCGGCAAGCTCAAATTAAAGGATCTGACCTGCTATACGAATTACATCTTACAATACAGGAGGTGGCAACCGGAACAAGCAAAACAGTGAGATTGCAGCATAATGGTCACAGTGAAAATGTAACAATAAAGATTCCAAAGGGAATGATTTCAGGAAAAAAACTGCGCCTTGCAGGAAAAGGTCAGCAAAGTCCATATGGAGGGCCTCCCGGGGATTTGTACATTCAATCCAAAGTGCTTGGCGATCCGGTTTACAGCGTAAAAGGATATAACCTTTATATAAACAGAGAAATAAAATTAAGCGAAGCCCTTCTTGGAACCAGCATATCTGTTCCAACTGTCGAAGGAAAGAAGTTAAGTTTGAAAATACCCGCCGGAACAAAGCATAAAACTAAAATGAGACTCTCCGACTACGGGCTCCCAAATATGCACAGCCGAGAAAAAGGGGATCTTTTTGTAATTATCCATATCTATCTGCCGAAAAGCCTCAGCGATAAGCAAAAATCGCTGATTAAACAATTAGCAAAGGCTGGTTTGTAAATTTATTGACAAGGTTACCGGGCCAATGTAGTTTTATGAAAATATTGTAACCGTTCACGGTTTACAGTTATCGGTTCACGGTTGAAAAAACTGTGAACTGTGAACCGACAACCGTGAACGGTTACACAAAATCTTTATTATGTCCAAACTAATACCCATCCTTAAAAAAAACAGTATCGATAAGATAGTAGATGACCTTGCGCTCAGGATTTCATCTGACTATAAAAATAGCGAACCTGTTCTTATCTGCGTTTTAAAGGGAGCCTTTGTTTTTTTATCCGATCTAATGCGTCGTCTTGCTATTCCTGTTAAGATCGATTTTGTTCGTGTATCGAGCTATGGTTCCGGCACCTCTTCATCAGGCAATATCCGTTTGACCAAAGAAATAGAGATCGATATAAAAGATAAGGATGTGCTGATAATCGAAGATATTGTAGATACAGGTTTGACTTTAACCTATCTTGTTGATTACCTGAAATCTTTTGGCCCAAAGTCTGTAAAGATTTGTTCTCTGCTTGATAAACATGAGCGGCGTGAGGTAAATATTAAGGTCGATTACATTGGCCATGTATTAAAAGAAGGATTCATTGTTGGATATGGGATCGATTATAATGAAAAGTTTAGGCACTTAGCGGATATTTATCACTTGAAACTATAGCCGGTGGGGACATATTATGATTATAACCTGTGAAAAATGCTATGCAAAGTTTAATTTAGATGAAAATCTTTTAAAACAAACAGGCTCCAAAGTCCGGTGCTCAAAATGTCAAAATATTTTCCTGGCCTATCCGCCAACCGAGACGGAAAAACCTGCTGAACCGGCTGAAGAAATGGTTGGGTCTGAAACCGTGGATTCCGATGTTGAAACAGAATCTGTCGAACAGGTTGAAGTTTCGGAAGAAGAGGCAAAGGGAACTCTTGAAACCGAGGAGGAAGCTCTTGATCTAGCCGATCTGAACTTAGAAGAAGAAATGGAACCGAAACCTGAGGTCAAAGAGGAGCCCGAAGAGTTGCCTGAACTTAAGCTGGACATCGAGCCTGTTGCTGAAGAAACGCCGGAAGAGTCAGTAGCCGTCCTCGAAACCAAGGAAGAGGAACTCGATCTGTTCGATATAGAAAAAATGCTTGATACGGAAGAAGAACCAAAACTTGAAGCCGAGGTAAAAGAAGAGCCGGAAGAGATTGAACTCGATCTGGATGCGGAACCTGTAGCTAAAGAAGAGTTCGAGGAACCTGAGCGGGAGTTTGAACTTGCGGATGTTGATAAGGAAGAAACTAAAAAAGAGGTCGAAGAAACTGTAGGTTTAGGGTCTCAGGCTGATCAACCGGAGGCAGAAGAGGTTGAAAAACCACTGGAGGCTGATGTCAAAACAGAAGAAGCGTCAATAACAACTGAACAGGAAACAACGCCTGACGGGAAAAAACGTATCAGCACTCCGGTATTGGTTGCCTTGATCATAGCGCTTTTGACGGGTGGGGCTTATGGCACCTACGTAGCGCTAAAAAGCATGAATATCAAGATCCCTTTTATCAGCGATCTTGTTGAACCCGCTGTTCAGGATGAAGCCGGCAACCTAAAAATAATTGCTTTTGATATCGCCGATAAATTCGTCGACAACTCTAAGATCGGAAAACTATTTATTATATCAGGCAAAGTTAAAAATGAATATTCCGGAGCACGCAGTTTTATTAAAATAACCGGAAAACTCTATGCCAAAGAAAGGGCTCTTTCAAAAACAGCAACAGTTTGCTGCGGCAATGTGCTCTCTGACCAGGACCTGTCAGATATGGATATGAATTCAATAAATAAAAGGCTCTCAAACCTTCTGGGCGATAATAAATCGAATGTAAATGTTAAGCCGGGCAAACTGCTCCCGTTTATGATAGTGTTTCCAAATATTCCCGACAACATAGAAGAGTACACGGTTGAAGTTATGGGGTCCTCACCTTCATAAATATAGTTTTCAACTTGACTATATGAATGTGAGCTGCTACAAAATTTTTTCCAAAAATTTATAAGGCGATGTAGCTCAGTTGGTTAGAGCATACGGCTCATATCCGTAGTGTCCGGGGTTCAACTCCCTGCATCGCCACCATCTTTACTTAATAAAGGCTTCTCTTAAAAGAGGAGCTTTTTTGGTTTTTTGAGCTTGATAATATAATAGCAAGTATATTATACCCTAATTAAGCTAAAGCTCAATCAGGGAGGGGTCAGGGGTCAGTATTCAGGGGACAGTAAGGGATGCAGGTCTAAGAAAGTATATCTCACCTGTTGAGCTATTATAAAAAATTTCGCGATTCGGTTTGCTGATCCCCGATCCCTGACCCCTGACAACTATCATATGCTAAGGTGTTTACAATATTTACAGGCTTTGAAAAAATTGTAGAAGAGCGCATCAAACAGGCTCAAAAAAATGGGGAGTTTGATAATCTGCCAGGTTCCGGCAAACCTCTGTTGTTTGAAAATGACAGATGTGTTTCAGGAGAACTAAGCCTTGCCTACAAAATATTAAAAAATGCAGACTGCCTTCCTCCTGAACTTGAACTAAGAAAGGAAATAAATAAGACTGAAGAGCTTCTGTCAGGCATGGAAGAAACCTCTGAAAAATATTGCGTATTAAAAAAACTGAACTTTTTGATTATGAAGCTGAATTCAATGCAAAACACGCCAATAATGTTTGAAGTGCCTCAGCAATATGAATCAAAACTTATTAGACGTATTGAACCACAAAATTAAATAATGAAAAAACTAACCATTGCTCTTCTTTCCGGTGGTATTTCTTCTGAGCGCAAGGTTTCGCTTTACGGAGGGGACCAGGTTTATGAGGCTCTGAACAAGGAAAAATACATCGTAATAAGGTATGATCCAAAAACAGACCTTGACCGTTTGATGGCGGATGCATCTAAAATCGATCTTGCTCTGATAATATTACACGGGCCTTTTGGCGAAGACGGCACAATCCAGGGGCTTCTCGATCTTCTTGATATTCCATATCAGGGATCAGGGGTTCTTGGAAGCGCTCTTGCAATAAACAAGCTTGTTTCAAAAAAGCTCTATGAACAAGCCAACATCCCTGTCCCGCCATATATCGCAATCAGGCGAGGCGACAAAATCAATCCTGAAGAATATGTTGATCGGCTCGGCATACCCCTGATAATCAAACCGGTCAGCGGCGGTTCAAGCATAGGGATGTCCATGGTCAAATCAATCGATTCACTTAAAAACGCCATTGATACCGCTTTTGCTTTTGATGACACGATCCTTATCGAAACATATATCAAAGGTATTGAACTTACAGGCGCTGTTATCGGCAATGATAAGCTGGAAGTTTTTCCTGTTGTTGAAATTGCACCTGATAAAAAACATGATTTTTTTGATTATCATGCAAAATATACTGCCGGCATAACCCTGGAAATTTGTCCTGCTCGTATTGATGATAATCTGGCTGAGAAGGCCAAAACATATGCAAAAACGGCTCACCAGGCTCTTGGCTGCAAAGGATACAGCCGAACCGATATGATCCTCGACAATAAAGATATATATGTTCTTGAGACCAACACCATCCCGGGTATGACGGAAATAAGTCTTTTCCCGTTGGCCGCAAAAACAGCTGGAATTAGTTTTGACCGGCTTCTCGACAGGTTGATAGAGCTTGGCATAGAAAGACATAAAAACAGCAGACATTCTCATGATCATCAGAAAAAATAGAGAATTAAGGCAGCAATATCATAAACTTTGCAGCAATGATATCGTCATAGGCATTATATCATCAAAATATCTGAAACAATATATGCTTATCGACCTGCTTGAAAGAGGTGTGCGCTGCTTCCCCTCCCCTCTTGCGCAAGTCTTAAACAGCTCCAAAGTTGCCCAGGCCCTTATTTTTAAGAAGCAGATGCTACCTCATACATGCGTTATTAAGCGACGAATGGACCTGCTTAAATCAATAAACCAATACAATAAAAATAATATCGGCGCTGTTATAACCAAGGAAGATCATCTGCACTGCGGTTTTGGAGTCAGGAGATGGGAAACAATTGAAAGCCTTTATAGTTTCACGGCCATGTCGGAGACTTCATATCCCTTTGTTATGCAGCCGTTTCTGGAAAATTATATAGATGTGCGGATAATCATTGTCGGCGATTATGTTGAGGCATATACCAGATATAATCCGAATAATTTCAGGATGAATATAGCCGCAGGAGGCAAGAGTTCTCCTTATGATCTGGATAAAGAAAAAGAAGAATTCAGCCGCGCCGTCATGAAACGCGGCAAATTTCCTTATGCACACATAGATCTGATGATAACCGATAACAACAAATATTATCTTTCGGAAATTACTTTAAACGGCGGCATTAAAGGGGCAAATATAGATAGAGAAAAGCTTGATCAGATAAAACAGGCTTTGCTGGAAAAACTCGCAATGGAGGTACTATGAAAGTCTTAGTAATCGGAAGCGGCGGCAGAGAACATGCCTTTGTCTGGAAAATTGCTCAAAGTCCGAAAGTAAAAAAAATATATTGTGCGCCCGGAAATGCGGGAATGGCCACTGCGGCAACCTGCGTGCCGATCAACGCAGAAGATATCAATAAGCTTGTTTTATTTGCAAAAGAGAAAAAAATTGATCTCACCGTTGTCGGCCCGGAAGCGCCGCTTTCTGAAGGAATAGTCGATGTTTTTGAATCTCAGGGCCTTAAAATTTTCGGGGCGACAAAAAAGGCGACTGAAATAGAATCCAGCAAGTCATTTGCAAAAAACCTGATGAACAAATACAAAATTCCAACTGCTGTCGGCCGGACATTTGCAAGTTATAAAAAGGCTGAAGCCTATATACGGAAAATGGGCGCTCCTGTTGTTGTGAAGGCTGACGGACTTGCTGCAGGCAAAGGTGTGATTGTATGCGCAACTGTTAATGAGGCGCTGAGAGCGCTAAAGAAAATAATGATAAAGAAGGAATTTGGTGATGCAGGAAACAAGGTGGTGATTGAGGAATGCCTGTTCGGCGAAGAGGCCTCTTTTATTGCCTTTACCGACGGCAAAACCGTGCTTCCGCTTCCTTCCTCCCAGGATCACAAAGCAATATATGAAAATGACAAAGGGCCGAATACAGGGGGTATGGGGGCATATTCTCCGGCTCCGATAGTAGATAAGTATATGAGCAAGAAAATTATGGATGAAATTATGATCCCGACGGTTCGTGCTATGGAAGCTGAAGGTCGTCCATACAAAGGGGTTCTGTATGCCGGGGTCATGATCGATAAAGATCAGGTTAAGGTTCTTGAATTTAATGCGCGCTTTGGAGATCCTGAGACTCAGCCCCTGTTAATCCGTATGAAAAATGACATAATCCCGATAATGGTGGCTACAATTAAGGGAAGGCTGGATAAATGCAAGCTGGAAATCGACGACAGAGCATCTGTATGCGTTGTCATGGCATCCGGCGGGTATCCCGGCTCATACAAAAAAGGGATGCCGATTGCAGGCTTAACACAGGCAGGCCGCATGAAAGATGTTGTTGTTTTTCATGCAGGCACCGCTGCAAAGGATAAAACAGTTGTCGCAAACGGCGGACGCGTCTTAGGGGTTACAGCCCTTGGAGATTCTGTCACAAATGCAATATCAAAAGCATACAGGGCTGTCTCGAAAATTTCGTGGGACAATGTATATTATCGCAAGGATATAGGGAAAAAGGCTGTTGAAAGGCTAAAAGAACCTCCAAAGGTGGGGATTGTCATGGGGAGCGATTCCGATTATGCTGTTATGGAAGAAACGATTGCGATCTTGAAAAAATTCGGCATCCCGTATGAAATGACAGTCGCATCCGCCCACAGGAGTCCCAAAAAGGCATCTGAACTTGCATCTTCCGCCCAAAAACGTGGAATAAAGGTTATCATTGCCGGCGCAGGACACGCAGCTCATCTTGCAGGAGTAATTGCCTCCCATACTACTGTTCCGGTCATAGGGATTCCGATAGATTCTTCTGCCTTGAAAGGTCTTGATGCACTCCTTTCCACTGTCCAAATGCCTCCGGGCATTCCTGTTGCCACAGTTTCAATCGGTAAACCAGGGGCAAAAAATGCGGGCATACTTGCGGCCCAGATACTTGCTGTTTCTGATCCTGAACTTGCAAAAATACTGGATGGTTTCAAAAAGGAGATGGCAATTCAGGTTGACCAAAAAGCAAACAAACTTAATATGTTATGAAACGTGTTAAGTGTTAGGTGTTAGGTGTTTGATAAGATAAGAAAGATAGATCCGGTCAATCCTCAGCATGATTTAATCGTTGAGACGGCGCGTGTCATAGAAAAAGGCGGAGTCGTAATGTTTCCCACAAGCTTTATTTATGGGCTTGGGGCGGACGCCTTTAATGTGGATGCAATCGACAGAGTTTTCAGGATAAAGAAACGTCCTCATAATAAACCCCTTTCCGTGCTGGCAAAAAATCGGGAAGCCTTATACAGTCTTGTACAATATATCCCCCCTTATGCGTCAATTATCATGGACAGGTTCTGGCCCGGGAAAATAACTATTGTATTTAAAGCAAAAGATGGTCTGTCGGAAAGCCTGACAGCAAGCACAGGCACGATCGGCGTGCGCATACCTGAGCATCCGGCCGCTTGTGCTCTGGTAGATGCGCTGGACAACCCGATAACAGGAACAAGCGCTAACTTTTCAGGCCATGCCGGCTGCTCGCAAATCTCAGATATTGATCCAATGATTGCAGACGAGCTTGATCTGATACTTGATGCCGGAGAGCTGGAAGGCGGTATCGGATCAACGGTAATCGATGTTACCGGCGATGCACCGGCTATTTTAAGGGAAGGAGCTGTTCCTGCAAAGGATATTTTTGCCCTCTTTAAATAGACATTCTGTTAAAAATTTACATCATATATTCAAGCAATTCTATTGACATTCATCTCCATTTTACTTAAAAATTATTTTGTGCCGGAGTGGTGAAATTGGTAGACGCAGAGGACTCAAAATCCTCCGAACGTAAGTTCGTGTCGGTTCGATTCCGACCTCCGGCACCATAAAATTAAAGTAGCCTTGGAAATACCTTCCTCTGCCCCAATACCTTTGTTATAGCAAACCGAGACCTTGGAAAAGGAGCCTTTTATCATTGAAACAGATTATTTTAGGAACAGCCGGTCATATTGATCACGGCAAAACCTCGCTTATTAAGGCTGTCACAGGAATAGATACCGACCGCTTAAAGGAGGAAAAGCTTCGCGGCATAACTATTGAGCTTGGTTTTGCTTCAATGGATCTTCCCGGCGGACAGCATCTTGGAATTGTCGATGTGCCGGGGCATGAAAAATTTGTCAAGCACATGGTGGCGGGCGCCACAGGAATCGATATTGTAGTGCTGGTTATTGCCGCTGATGAAGGGGTAATGCAGCAAACCAGAGAACACATGGAGATATGTTCTCTGCTCGGCATAAAACACGGCTTTGTTGCCCTGACTAAAATCGACCTTGTTGATCAGGAATGGCTGGAACTTGTGCTGGATGATATCAAAGAATTTCTTCGGGGAACTTTTTTGGAAGACAGTCCAATTATGCCTGTATCATCTGCCACAGGCAAAGGAATACCGGAATTTATCAAAACCCTGGATGAACTAAGCGCCTTAATTCCTGTGCGCACATCAACAGGTCTGTTCCGCCTTCCTGTTGACCGTGTTTTCAGTATGAAGGGATTTGGTACAGTAATTACCGGAACACTTATATCAGGAAGTATCCATATCGGAGATACTGTTATGATATATCCGTCCAACATTACATCAAAGGTGCGTGGAATTCAGGTTCATAACCAAAATCTGGATATTGCGGAAGCTGGAATGCGCACAGCCATTAATTTTCAGGGGCTTGAAAAATCTTCTGTAACGCGCGGGGAGGTATTATCTACTCCAAACGACTTAAGGCCGAGTTTCATGATAGACGTGTTGGTTAACTATCTTGACAGCAACAATAAATCCGCTAAAAACCGGACACACATCAGATTCCACACAGGAACCAGTGAAGTGTTAGGCATTCTTATTCTTCTTGAAAAGGATGAGCTTCTTCCGGGCGAAACATCTCTTGCTCAGATTAGGCTTGACTCTCCGGTCGCGCTAATAAAAGATGACAGGTTTGTAATAAGAAGTTATTCCCCGATGCGAACTATCGGCGGCGGGCATATATTAAATCCCATACCTCAAAAACACAAACGCTTTAAACCGGAAGTAATCAAATTATTAAAGGGGATTGTCAATAACATACCAGAAGAAATAATTTCATCTCATGCTGATGATTCCGGTTATGCAGGTGTCTCCTTTGCTGACCTTAAAATAATGACCAACCTTCCTGAAAAACAGTTAGACAATACCATCCAGGGGCTTTTGTCAAAAAAAACAATTGTCTGTTTTGACAGGGAAAATCGAATCTACATCCATAATAACGGCATTGAAAAACTAAAAAAAGAAACACTCGATTATCTGTCAAGTTACCACAAATCAAATCCTTTAAAGGCCGGTATGTCAAAAGAGGAATTAAGATCTAAGCTTCCTTTTGCTGTGGGGACAAAGCTTTTCAATCTTATTCTTAACCGGATGATAAAGGACGAGGTGATTGTTCAGGAAGAAAATACTGTCCGTTTATCTTCGCATACTGTTTCTCTGAAAGTTGATCAGGCCGACATAAGAACAAAGATACTGGACGCCTATCTTAAAAGCGGGCTGACACCTCCGTACTTTAAAGAACTAAGCAGGTTGCTTGATGTTGATTCAAAGCAGGCAAAAGATGTGTTGATACTGCTTGTTGATGAAGGGGTTCTGCTTAAAGTAAAAGAGGATCTCTATTTCCATGCAGAAGCTGTAAATGAGTTGAAAAAACGGGTAATCGATTACTTAAAATCTAATGAAGAAATGACAACGCCGCAGTTCAAGGAAATGGCATCAGTGTCTCGCAAGTATTTAATCCCGCTAATAGAATATTTTGATTCCACAAAAGTAACCCTCCGTGTAGGTGACAGTCGAAAATTAAGGAACAGGTAAACTCAGGTTCACAGTTCCGCGGTTCACGGTTCTCTCATATCAGCATGGAAGTAATGCTGTCTGCAAACAGCATCCCCTTGCGTGTAAGCGAGCATCGGTTTTCAGCGACACTGATCAACCCGTCTTCTTCAAGATACGCTATTGTTGTAGCAAATATTTTTTTAAAACTTACATCAAATTTTTTATCAAAAACATCTGTTTTAATTCCGTCCGTCATCCTCAGCCCAAGCGAAATCGCCTCTATCATCTGTTGCTCCCTTGATAAAACCTCCTTTCCCTCTATTGAAAGCCTGCCTCCATTGACATCTTTGATATATTTTGTCACGCTGCGGGTGTTCCAGTAACGCACAGGCTCCACAAATGAATGGGCTGCAGGGCCAAATCCGATATATGGCGCAGACAACCAGTATTTTCTGTTATGCCTTGACATGTTGACCCTTTTATCTGCCCTTTTATCTGATTTGATCAGCGCAAAATTTGATATCTCATATTGAACATAATTGTTTGCGCTTAAAAATTCTACTGTCAATTCAAACATATCGCCTACAAGGTTGTCGGACAGAGGACAAAACCCTGCTTCCTGCCGGTCTTTATCCATTGGGGTGCCTGGTTCATAAGTAAGCATATAGCATGAGAGGTGTTCAGGTTTAAGATCGACGGCCTTTTGCAAGTCAAGAAGCCATGATTGCCTTGTCTGTCCGGGAATGCCGTAAATAAGGTCAAGCCCCATATTATCAAAACCAGCCTTTCGAGCCCATTTTACAGCAGGATTTATATCCTTTTCTGAATGAATCCGCCCAAGAAATGCAAGGTTTGTCTCCTGAAACGACTGCGCCCCGATATTAATTCGATTTACCCCTGCGCTCTTATAGCCGGCAAAACGCTCTTGATCCACAGCGCCAGGATTTACTTCCATTGTTATTTCAACATCTGCCGAAATTTTAAAAACCTGCCTGATTGTCTCAATTATTTTACCTATATCTTCTGCCAATAAGACTGAAGGGGTTCCTCCTCCAATATAGATTGTGTCAAACAGGAAAGAAAAGTCACAAAGCATGCGCATCTCGCGCATCAAGGCTTTAAGAAATGCCTTTTGAAGCGCTAAGTTGGTTGTCGAGTAAAAATCACAATAAGGGCATTTTTTAACGCAAAAAGGGATATGAAAATATATCCCGGCCTGTTGGTTCTGATATTGATCGTTTTTTCTCATTGCAGTATATTCTTTCCAAGCTTAAACAACTTGCAGATGTTTAAAATATGGTTTATTGATATTATTATGGAGAATATTGTAAATTGAATAAAATAAAAACATTTTTTTTAATATCCGCATTTATCTCTTTTTCAGCCCTGTCATGCCTCTTTCTTGATATTTTAGCTTATGCGGATAAAAGCGCAAGTGCCGATAATTCAAAAAAGGTTGTAGTGATATTGCCCGGCCAAAACCTTTCGACTATTGCCAGCTATCTGGACAATACAGGCATTATAAAAAATCCGCTTAAATTTAAGTTACTGGCCCGCATTAAAGGTTGCGACAAAAAGATAAAGGCCGGTGAATACCTCCTTTCTTCCTCCATGCCTCCAATAAAAATATTGGAAACAATGGCAAGCGGAAAGGTATGCCTTTACAAAATAACCATACCGGAAGGTTATAACCTGGAACAGGTTGCATCAATTATTGCCAAAGCAGAACTGTGCGCTAAAGCAGACTTTTTAAAGGCGGCAACAAACTCATCTTTTGTGTATAAGCAGGGAATTAACGCTGAAACCTTTGAAGGATATCTCTTCCCGGAGACCTACCATTTCCCTAAAAATATAACTCCGGAAAAAATAATAGCCGCAATGGTTGAGCGTTTCAGGTCGATATTTAATCCTGAATGGAAAAAGCGGGCAAAAGATCTTAATTTATCAATTCACCAGGTGGTGGCACTTGCATCGATTATTGAAAAGGAAACAGGCGTGTCTTTTGAGCGGCCTGTTATCTCATCGGTTTTTCATAATCGTTTAAAAAAAAGAATGCGTCTTGAAAGTGATCCAACAGTCATCTACGGCTTAAAAAACTTTAACGGAAATATAACACGAAAGCATCTTACAGCCAAAACCCCTTATAATACATATATAATTAAAGGTCTCCCGCCCGGCCCTATCGCAAACCCCGGAATTAAAGCGCTAAAAGCCGCCCTCTACCCTGCTGATACCGACTTTCTTTATTTTGTTTCAAAAAAGGACAGGACACATAAGTTTTCAGCAAACATAAAAAACCACAACAAAGCCGTGAAGAGATATCAATTGCATAAGCAATGAAAAAGAACACTTCTAACACAAAAAACCCATAGGGATAGTTTTTCAAAACTGCCCTATGGGTTCTGTTTTATCTTGAATCCTTTTTATTATTTTTTCTTATTCAACTCTTTTATAACCTTGTCGGTTATGTCCACATCAGGATCAAGGTAACCTACGGCGTTGGGATCCTTTATTATAATCGTATATTTGTATTTTTTTGCCACCTTTTTCAAGATTTTATTGGCCTTTTCCAGTATCGTTGATACGAGTTTTCTGTCACCTCTGACAATATCATCCTTGGCATCAGCTACAAGTCTCTGATACTCCTTGTATGCCTTTTGAAGATTCTCAAGCACATCTCTCTTCTCTGCGGCAGCCATCTTATCGCCCTTGTTGTTGATAAGATCTCGCAATTTATTAACTTCCTTCAGCTTTGCCGATACTACTTTCTGCTTCTGCTTTCTCAGCTTCTGTATATCCTTACTGGCTTTCTTACCCATTTTGGACTCACTGACCAATCTCTGCAGATTGACATATCCCACTTTGTCAGCCATGGCATACGAACTCATACACAATACCAGTCCAAAAACAACACACACTACAATTGCTATTCTACTCTTCTTCATTGCGTTACACTACCTCCGTTTTTAGTTTTTGATCCCAGCTAAATAAGCTCCGCATTTAACGGGGCAAGCAAGATTAAATTGAAATATACTGTTCCCAAATACGGCCAGTCTACAGCCTTCAGGTTAATTAATTTGAAAATTCTCCCGCCTCTCCTTTTTATAATAACTTCTTCAATCCCTGAATCCCTCATATTTTTTTATATTGTTTTTCTATCTTAGCGCCTTTGCGCCTTTGCGTGAGCCAGCCATTAACACCTATAACATCCTACTTCACTTGGCGCGAATTATATAATACTGAGCTTTTTCCGGATTAATGAAAAATCCCGCAGGCAGCGGCTTAAGATCAAGCTGTGAAATATCAATTGGGTGCCTATATCCATACTTGAAGAAATCATTGTCGATCATATATCCTTCAAAAGGCAGCCACGAAGTAGATATTTTGTGACCACATGGTCTTACAGCACGATCATAGAACAGACTGAACATATCGGTTTTTGCGATTAATGTTTCGCCATAACCGCGGCTTAATATACTTCCATTAACGCTTCCGCTTCCATAATTACCGCCGCCCATCAGACGGTTATCCAGCATAACCAGTCCAGGAGGTGAAGGCTCATAAATTTCAACCCTTTCAGTTTCAGCGCTGCTGTTAACATATCCCTCAAGTATTACAGACACCCCGTTTCTTTGATCTCCTGCCCATACCCAGAGGTCCCCGTCAATATCAACATTAACAGGATTGTAAGATGTTGTCACAGCAGTTCCAATTATACCGGATGCCTTCAAGCTTGAATCAGCGCCCGCAGTTATCAAACCACCTGCTGTATCAAAAATATTGCCGGCAGTGGCATACAAGGTTACACCATTAACGCCACCAGCCGTAACAGTAGTAGTCGTAATAGTTCCGCCAGCTTCAATATCAATCAAACCGTTAGTTGTTACAATAGAAGTTAAAGTTATAGCGCTATCTTCTAAGACATAAGTATCTCCCAGGGCTGCTATTGTAAGCGTGTCAACGTCTGTATCCAGTTCGTTATTCAGACCTCCAGCCCCGACTGTGCCTGAATTCGCTGTAATAGTAAGATTTGCCGCAGATATATCGGTAGCTCCGCTGGTAGTATCTGTTACATTAGCAGCAGAAACTAAAGTTACCTCATCGTTAAGAGCTGTGATATCACCGCTCATTATTATATCACCAGAGGTTGTAGTTAATGTTACATCGTCATTACTACCTGTATCGCCTCCTGCAATAACATCCGTTACGGTCATAGCACCAGCTGAAGTTATAGTGATTGAACCATCGGCTGTATCTATATCTAATAATTCTACTGCGTCTGCTTCGTTAATAACTATCACACCAGTACCTGTTACGCTTACATCTAAAGTAGTAGCAGCAGTATCAACATCAGCAGTCTCGCCAATACCAGTTGCAGCAGTTAAAGTCACTGCATTACCGGTTATATCTGTTGTAGTATCAGTGTTAGTTTGAGCATCATTAATTGTACCTGCTGTTGCTTCTATAGTTACATCGCCGCTGGTAGCTAATACACCTGCATTCTCTATTGTGATATTGCCGGTTGTAGATACTATCGTAATATCACCATCAGATGTATCAAGGTCTCTTAAAAGAAGACCATCAGTCTCAGTAATCACAATATCACCTGTAGCTGTTGCATGAGCTGTTAAGTCTGCAGTTGTAGTCTCAAGAGCATTTGTACCACCAATTGCACCACCAGCAGTTAAATCCAATGTTGCGCCGACTATGTCGGCGGCAACATCGCCTGTAGCTTCTTCCTCGATCGCGGAAGCGGCTGTTAAAGTCACCGTACCTGTTCCTGCTGTTATTAAATCAACCA
>JACKQG010003066.1_pt1 | contig 20944 bp, 22 predicted proteins | sample 8237621 | NCBI WGS metagenome assembly JACKQG01 (sample SAMN15677084, study PRJNA649215) | marine metagenome | biome: marine; feature: Black Sea; material: saline water; isolation source: suspended particulate matter (SPM) from the Black Sea western gyre | collected 2013-06-09/2013-06-10 | depth... | reverse complement strand
AAAATATTTTATACAAATGTGGTTGGTCACCTTTTGAAGGAGAAACCTTTAATGCACAAATTACTCATACTTTTGTTAATGGGCATATCGCTTATAAGTATGGTTGTTTTGATGAAACTAGTAGGGGAATGCGACTAACATTCGATAGATAAAAACATAAAAAAAGGCAACCATTTGGTTGCCTTTTTTTAATTTCTTGGAATAAGATTTCTTATTCGTGAGAGTGTCCCTCATGAGACTCTTCAGTTGCTTCTTCTTCTGCAGAATCTTCAGCAGCCATACAACAAGAATGGTCAGCTAAACAAACAGCATCACCTTCAGTTGCTTTACAACCTAAGCAACATGCTTTTTGACAATCGTCTGCACAAGCAACAGCAACTTCTTCAACAGCAGCATCCTCAGCAACTACTTCTTCAACAGCACAACATTCTTTTGCACAATCAGCAGAACAAGCACTTCCTCCACAAGCAGCAAACGCAAAAAGCGTTCCAGCTACTAATAAATACATTAATTTTTTCATGACTTATTTTTTTGTTTGGTTAATAATTTGGGCAAATATACATAAATCAAAAGGATTAAATACAATATCTTTGTGTTGTGAAAAATTATTTATCAATTCTTATTTGTTTATTATTTGCTTGCACTACTCCTAATGAGAAAATGCCTGATAATATTTTATCAGAAAAAATATTTGAAAACATCTTACAAGAAATTCATTTGGCTGAAGCAACTTTTGAATTACAGAAAACAAAAGGAATAGAAAAAGCAAAAAATGAGTTAGCAAATTCCTATCAAAATATCTACTCAGAATATTCTATTTCAGAAGAAGAGTTTAAAAACACACTAGAGTACTATTCCGTTAATCCTGAAAAGTTAGAAAAAATTTACTCTAAAGTATTAGAGGAATTATCCAAGGAAAGATCTAAACTTGATCAGCAATAAACCAATCTGCATATTTTTTGATAGTAACATCAATATCTGTGAATTGAAAACCAATTGCATTATCAATTTTAGTAGTAGAATACGCACTATCAGTCATGGCGCTATTGGCAGTTTCTTTAGTAATAAGAGGTGATTTCCCACTAACTACTGACCTTACAGCCTCCAATCTCCATGCTACTTCTTTCAAAAAAGGAGTTACTTTTATAGTTGCTTTTGGCTTGTTTAAAGCAACAGCTATTCGATCAAAACAATCACGGTATTTTAAGTTTTCTCCATTTACAATAAAACGCTCATTTTTTACCTCAGAAAAAAGCAAAGCAAGTAAGGAGTTAGCTACATCTACAACATCAACATATCCTGTACTTCCGCTTGTATAGTATTTTAATCCTGAATTTATTTTTTGAAAAATTTGTGAGCTTCCTTTTGTCCAATCTCCAGGACCTAAAATAACAGATGGACTTACTATGACAACATTTAATCCTTCTTGAGATCCTCTCCAAACTTCTTGCTCAGAAAAATACTTACTCAGTGCATAATTACTATCATGTTTAGTCGCCTTAAAATGACATTCTTCATCAACACTTCCTTCAGTAGAGTTGCGACCTAAAGCAGCAATTGAACTAACAAATCCCAACTTTTTAACTCCTTTTGATAAAGCAATATTTACAACATTTGCAGTTCCCTCAATATTTACTTTTTTAAGCAATTCTACATCAGAAGGAGAGAATGAAACTATAGCAGCACAATGGAATACATAATCACAGTTTTCCATCCCAGATTGCAAAGAAGGAATATCATTTACATCCCCAGATACCCAAGAAATTTTATCAAATAAATTCTGAGCATTATAATAAGAGAACACACTTTTACAAATTTCTAAAGATGAAGATGTTCTTTTTAGCGCTTTAAACTCTTTTCCCTCTTGTGCTAATTTCAATAAAATATGTGAGCCAACAAGCCCAGTTCCTCCAGTAACAAATATCATAGTACAAAGATACATTTAGTTGCTAGTTATTAGTTATTAGTTACTAGTTATTGTAACAGTCGTATAAGACTTGAGATTTGGAATAATTGTCTATTTTTGACAAAAATTATAAGAAATGAACTTTGTAGAAGAATTAAAGTGGAGAGGGATGATACACGATATCATGCCAGGGACTCAGGAGCAATTTGAGAAAGAAATGACAGCTGCCTATATTGGTTTTGATCCTACTGCTGACTCCCTTCATATTGGAAGTTTAGTTCAGATTATGATTTTAGTGCATTTGCAAAGATGTGGACATAAACCTTTCGCCTTAGTAGGTGGCGCTACCGGAATGGTAGGCGATCCTTCAGGAAAAAGTAAGGAGCGTAATTTATTAGATGAAAATACGCTAAACCATAACTTGGCTTGCGTTCAAAAACAATTGGAACAATTCTTAAATTTTGATTGTGGTGCAAACTCAGCAGAAGTTGTAAATAATTACGATTGGTTTAAAGAGTTTAACTTTTTAGAATTCATCCGTGATGTAGGAAAACACATTTCTGTTAATTACATGATGGCAAAAGATTCAGTAAAAAGCAGATTGGAAACAGGAATGAGCTTTACAGAATTTTCCTACCAATTGGTACAAGGATATGACTTTTACTGGCTTTGGAAAAATAAAAATTGCATGGTACAACTAGGCGGTTCTGACCAATGGGGAAACATAGTAACAGGAACTGAATTGGTAAGAAGAAAAGGTGGAGGGAAAGCATTTGCAGTAACTACTCCTTTGATAAAAAAAGCAGATGGCGGTAAGTTCGGGAAAACAGAAAGCGGTAATGTTTGGCTAGATAAAGCAAAAACATCTCCTTATAAATTCTACCAGTTTTGGCTAAATTCAACTGATGAAGATGCTAAAAACTACATTAAGATTTTTACTTTATTATCACAAGAAGAAATTGAAAAATTAATTACTGAGCACAATGAAGCTCCGCATTTAAGAACTTTACAAAAAGCAATTGCTCAGGAAGTAACAACTAGAGTACATTCTGCTGATGATTTAGAAATGGCTATCAAAGCATCTGGTATCTTATTCGGGAAATCAACTGCTGACGATTTAAAAAGTTTAGATGAAGATACTTTCCTATCCGTATTTGAGGGTGTACCTCAATTTGAAATGAGCAAAGCTGATTTAAGCTTAGGTATTTTAGATATAGTTGCCGAGAAAACTCAGATTTTTGCATCAAAAGGAGAGGCAAGAAGAATGATAAAAAGCAATGCTGTTAGCATTAACAAAGAGAAGATAAAGGAAGATCATCAATTATCTGAAAACGATTTATTGAACAGAAAATACATATTGGCACAAAAAGGAAAGAAGAATTACTTTTTGATTATTGTTAGGTAAGTAATTCAAATAATTTCTGGTTTACATAATAATTCCCTGTTCCCATTTTTTGTTTTTTAAGCAATCCATCCTTTGCTAATTTATTTAAATATGAAGCAGCCGTAATTCTGCTCACGCCTAAATCTTTTTGAATTAATTCAATTTTGGTATATGGGTGTTTAAACAGATTATTCAGCAAATCTTGACTGTAAAATTTATACTCTTCTCTTAGAGTAACTTTAAACTCTTGCATTAATCTCTTAATTTCTTTTATAATAAACATAGATTGATTAGCAGTTTCAGTAACTGATTCTATCATATACAAAATCCATTTTTCCCATTCATCAGTTTCCCTTATGGTTTGCAATAATTTATAATAATCTGTTTTATTATGAATAATAAATTTACTCATATACAAAATGGGCAAATCCAATAGATTTTGATTTACTAAATACAAAACATTTAATATTCTTCCAGTTCTTCCATTGCCGTCATAAAAAGGGTGAATACTTTCAAATTGATAATGAATGATTGCCATTTTTACTATTGGATCTAAATCAGATGATTCATCATTATTAATGAATTTTTCTAAATTCACCATTAGTTTTTTAATAGTAGTAATATCTTGTGGAGGAGTATAAATAACTTCTCCAGTTTGTGCATTTTTCAGTGCTGTTCCTGGAGTTTTTCTAAATCCTGCATTGTTATTTTCCAATACAGACTGAATTTCAATAATATGATTATTTGAAATAATATTATTTTCCTTTAATAAAGCAAAACCCTTTTTGAGTGCAGTAATATAATTTTGAACTTCCTTTGCTTGGGGAGAATTTATTTTTTGCAACTGCAAACCTTCCTTGTACAAGTCATCATGAGTGGTAATAATATTTTCAATTGCTGAACTATCTTTCGCCTCTTGCAATGCAAGCGTATTGATTAAAATATTTTCATTTGGAATGCTGAAAACCAAACCTTTTAATTCGGCTAAAGCCCTATGTGCTAGGTTCAATTTTTTTAAAACCTTTTTTGTTTCAAGGTCTTTTTTTAGTGGTAAAAGTTGTATTTCTGTACTCTTCATTATGATAAGAAAATTAGGTTTCTTTTACAAAGATACAAAACTATGACAAGAAAATAGGGTTTTCTTTACAGATATTTTTTAAACAATAAGAAAATAAGGTTTTTTAAGCACAGAAAGGAAAGAAGAATTACTTTTTGATTATTTTTGATTAATATCAATACCAGAATAAAAATCTATTTCATCTAAACTTTGTTCTGTCCAAGACATATATTCAGAAAAATTATATTGTCTTTCTGTTTTCATGTTTTCATTTAGCCACTTAACTGCAACTTTTTTATCTTTTTTTAGGTATTTTCTGATAGTTGGGAAATCAGAATCTTCAAGATCTCCTAAAAAAACAATAATATGATGCAACAACTTATAATATCGTTCTTCTGTCATTATTTACAATTATAATATTTTAATAATTTTGGAAGCATAATTTTCACACCTCTTTTGTTTTGTAAATCAGAATCTCTTAAAATCAGAAATTTCTACAAACTTAATTATTTTCTCACACTTTTCAAAGCTTTTGCTAATTCCTTGTGTTTTTGGCTTCCGAACATAATATTATTTCCATTTTTCAGAAAAACTTTTACGCCTTTATTACCGCTTACATTATAGGCCTTTCCTTTAAATCCGTACTTTATTCCCCAACCTCCATATTCTTTTAAAGGAGAGTATTCCATAGCTTTAGCTTTTTCAATTTCCTCATGCTTTATCATATATGATTTGAAATGAAATGGGAAAAATTGATAATGCAAACCTTCATTACTTACTTTAATTCTTAACTCAAATAAATAAAAAACCAATGGTAACAAGATTCCTATAGCCACATAAGTGTAATTAATTGAATTATTATCAAACGGCCCAAAAGACATAATTGGAAACGATAATAAAATTACCCACAACCACCATTGGGTAAATTTTTGGGTTTCTTCAAAGTTATATTTCACTACTTCATTAATTTTTGAGCCTTCATTATATTAGTAGTTGGCAATTGGCAAGCCTTGTTTTCACAAACATAAATAATAGTACTTCCTTGAACATATTTTTCTTGCAATAGTTCCAACTTACTTTCCTTTACACTTCCTAGTAATAGTTTATTAGGCACATATTTTTTATTCAACTCCATAGCCTTAGCATGGGCATCCTCCCCAACAATAGCCACTTCATAAAAAGGGACAATTTCCTTTAACATCAAAGCAGCATAATTAGCATAACCACTTGCATATTGTTTCATGTCTGGTTTTACATTATTAGCCATAGTTAAGGCTTTTTCTTTATAATCAGCATTATCCAAAAGTGTTCCTAAATCGTACAATACATTTGCCATTACTGAATTAGAAGCGGGAATTACATTGTCATTAATTTCCATTTTTCTAGCAACTAATTCAGGATCTAACTTGGAAGTAAAATAAAACATTCCAGAGTTTTTATCATAAAAATTTTCCAAAGCATACGCTACTAATTGATTGGCTCTGCTTAACCATGCCTCATCAAAAGTGGCTTCATATAGGCGAATAAACGCACTGCTTACAATTGCATAATCTTCCAAATAAGCATTGATAGTGGAGCGTCCATCTTTATAAGAGTGCCATAATCTTCCATCTGATTGTATTTGCGTATTTGCAATAAAATGTGCATTCTTTATTGCGACATCCAAATGATGTTTTTCGCCAAAAGCCATATAAGCATCTATATATCCTTTTAGCATTAATCCATTCCAAGAAGTCAATGATTTGTCATCTAGCCCTGGGCGAATGCGTTTATCTCTTTCTGCCATCAAAATTGCTTTCCAATTTCTGATTTTACCTTCCAAATCACTTACTGAAATTTTATGCTTTTTGGCAATTTCTTTTTTACTTTTCTTTCTTAAAAGAATATGGTTTCCGTGTTCCCAAAGTCCAACTTTGTTTACATTGTAATAGTCCTTAAAAATTTTATAATCCTCACGGATAAATAATTTTAATTGGGTTTCATTCCACACATAAAACTTTCCTTCCTCCCCTTCACTATCGGCATCCAAAGCAGAATAAAAAGCCCCATTTTCTGCCATTAATTCACGCTCAATAAAATCTAGCGTTTCAAAAACAACCTCTTTATATAAAGGCTTTTTAAATTTTAAATAAGCATCCGAATATAAACTAACTAACTGCCCATTATCATAAAGCATCTTTTCAAAATGGGGTGCTTTCCATAATTTATCCACTGAATATCTGGCAAAACCTCCTCCAATTTGATCATAAATACCGCCAAAAGCCATTTTATCCAAAGTGAGTTCAACATGATTTAGCACCTCTTTATTATTAGAAAGATGAGCGTACTTTAATAGAAAATGATAGGCATTTGGCATAGGAAATTTTGGTGAACCATTACTCCCTCCTTCATTGTTATCAAAGCGTTCAGCCCAAGGAGAAACCATAGCATTCAAATCCTTCCAAGTGAAATTTTTCTTCTCAGAATTCATTTCAATTAACTCAACATCTTGAATCCCTTTTGATAATTTTTCAGCAAATTCTATCACTCTTGCTCTATCATTTTGATAAGCATTAGAGAGTCCTAAAATTTGTTTCTTCCAATCTTCTTTTCTGAAATAAGTTCCTCCCCAAAATGGTTTGCCATCAGGTAGGGCTATGCAATTTAACGGCCAGCCTCCCCTTTGATTCATGAGTTGAACAGCAGTCATGTAAATTTGATCAATGTCTGGACGCTCCTCCCTATCCACTTTTATACAAATAAAATTATCATTCATAATTTTTGCAACCATTGAATCCTCAAAACTTTCGTGTTCCATAACATGACACCAATGGCAAGCCGAATAACCGATACTAATAAGTAAAAGTTTATCTTCCTTTTTTGCTTTAGCTAGAGTCTCTTCATTCCATGGGTGCCAATCCACAGGATTATGAGCATGTTGCAAAAGGTAAGGACTTGTTTCATGAACTAAAGCATTGGTATATTGATGATGATTTTCCATTTTTTTAGAAGTGTTTTGTTGTCCGTTACAACTGCTAATAATAAATATGGCAAGTAAAAGTCGGCTGATTATTTTCATACCACAAACTTACAATTATTTGATAATCGTAATAGGAATAGAAGTAATAATATTGCTTTTATGACTAGCTCTGTCTTTTACATAAATGTCGTAAGTAACTGATTCTGAAGAAGAGGAGTTTGTAATTCCCGTACCATTTATCGTAATATTAAAATTACCCTCTATAGCAATATCACTACCAGTTGGTGTAAGTTCAGGAATACGGAATTTATACTCAATATTATTCCTATTATCCTTTACAAACAGATTAAATACATCAGGATTATTCTCACCTAAATCTCCATTGGCATCCGAATATGATATTATAATATTAATCTCATCAATATATTCTTGTGCTGTAGCTGGAGTTATAGAAACAAATTCAATTTGAGGAATATCACTTATTACATCCTCTTTTTTACAGGAAAATAAAATAATTGAAATTAGTATATAATATAGATATCTCATTTATTGAACAGTAAAGGACCAGATGCTTTTAAAAATAAAAGAGGTTTGATTATTTGGGTAAATAGTATTAGTAGCATTTTCTCCATCATTTATTTCGTATCTTATGTAATATGTTTTACCGCTTTGCAAAACAGCCGTATTAAAAGGAATAGTCCAAACATCAAAATTAGTATCATAATACATAGAACTTGCATCAATAGAATTGCTAAAATCATCTTGAAATTCTGACAGTAACATTTTATTAATTTGCATGTCTTCTGCATTAGTTTTATCATCCCACACTCTAAAAATAAAATTAACTTGCTGGTTTGCAGGCATTAAAAAAGGTAAATAAAACTCTGTTCTATTCTCTGAATATGTAGAATCAAAAGTTGCATTCATCACAAAAAAGAATTCTACATTTGGCAAATTATTAGGCTCAGTTGGGGTACTTCCCGTAATATCTTTTGCACCATCCATTATCCAATTACTTACCATATTCAAATCATCTTGTGAAAGAGAATTTCCAATATTATCTTGTGGCATTCTGTCATCTGTATTTACAAAACAACAATTCGTTAAACGCTCGTGTAAAACGGATTTTGCAGTATCAAAAGGCACCACTCTATAAGTGAAATCCTCAGCCAAATTATTTTTAACTATTGAATGATAAACCATGGTATTATACGAACTTTCTACTGTTCTAAAATCTGGCTCAAAAGTACCATCATGACAACCTAAAACATTACAAGATGGTGCTAAAACTTCTTTATGCAAACGAACAAAAGATGTAGCAGAAAGCGTATCCACAACTATTGTGTTATCATCATAATTTACAGCATCATAAGGATTAATTGGCAAATCATCTTCTGTGCAATTCACTAAGAATAAAGTGATTCCGAAAATTATAAAAAGTATTTTTCTCATCTTAATAAAAACTATCAGTTAAAACATTTCCTTGCAATATCCCAGTTGGAATATCATTATCAAAACCTAAAATATTAGCAATTGTTGGTACAATATCAATACTTTCTCCTTTCTCCTGACTAAAGACTTGATCTTGCACCACAACTCCACTTGGTCCTAAAATAAGTGAAAAAATTTCTCTACTCATATCATCATTAGTATGATCAACAGCTTCCCTACCATAAGCATCATAAAGCCCATTTCCAAACTCATTTCTACCATGCTCAGGTACGGCAATCAAAATTGTATCATTCGCCATTCCTTGTGTATTTTGAATTGTATTCCAAAGGTGAGAAAGTGCATAATCTGCTTTTTGTAAATTATTAACATACTGTGTAAAATCAGAGTGTCCAATATCCAAATCTTGCATATTCACTACCAATAATTCTGGTTTAAACTCTTCTATTATTTTTTCTGCAAAATTTACAGTTGTCATATCATTATTATAAATTCCTGCATTCAAATTCCAAGGATTATTAAACATCCCATTAGATGCATCAATAAAAGCTTGATTTATAAAATTCTCCATTTCTTTTTTATCATCCTCAGTATTTGTAATACTATTTGCTATTCCGCTAAATTGCTGAGTAAAATGTGCATCACAAAACCCTTTTAAAGAACTGATTTTACTTTCTTCATTACTACTATATACCTTAGAATTTCCTAAATTTTCATATCCCTCTTGTGAAATAATAGATGCCGGCTGAATGTAATTCGCTCCATAATCAGCACCATAACCAATTGATGATGAGAAGTTTAGATGAGTATATGGCCCCAAAGCATTTGACACCCACCAAGCATTTTTAGCACTCATAGTTGGTGAATTATGCTTTCTATATAGTTCAAAAATTGTTGGGTACTGAGGGTTCGAATTAATGTTTAAATTATCCCCTGTATAAACTCCTGTAAGAGCTGTTGCATGCCCACCATAATGTCCTGTTGGGCCATATTTCATTCTGAATTCCTTATACAAAGTTCCTTGTTCTTGCAATGTAACTCCGGTATTAGGTGGCACAAAATTAATTCCACTAATTATATCAGATGAAACGTTTTCATTTCCTTTTAACATATATGGCATTAAATTTCCATCAATTTTATGTACTGCTTCTAGGTTTCTAACACCCCCAGCAAATAGACAAAATACTACATGATTTGCTTTTCTGCTTCCTGTTGCTGCAAATAATCTTCCACTTGGCAAAAGGTAAGGAACACCAATAGTTGCTGCTGCTCCCAATCCTAAATTTTTTATAAATTTTCTTCTTTCCATTAGTAATATCTGTATTCGTTAGCCGTCATTAATGAAAAATAAATTAACTCAGAATTAAGGTCATTATCCTTTTGAATCATATCCGTTACAAACCATAATTCATACTCATCAGGAGTTCTATTAAATAACTTTTTATAAGTATCATTTACAAAGGTATTTATTGTAGATTCTGATGTTCTATCAATAGAAGGAATTTGAATAGATAGCTCGTTCAAAAAGTTTTTAATTACCATTTCTTCAATTAAAATTTTATCTCCAAATGACTTGTAAGTTTCGGTAAGTTCCCCAAGTTTAGCAGAAGAAATTACTGTGCCGAAAATATCAGAATAAGCAATAGATATAAATTCAGTTGTGCTTTTTAAATGATCTTTATTTGCAGCATTTTGCTCAATATTTACATCATTTATATGATAAGTAACTTTCTTCTCTTTTTTGCAAGAGAAAAGTAAAATAACTGATAGTAAAAAGATTAGTTTTTTCATAATCCAATAAATTCGTTAGTTGATAAAATGCGTATTTGCAAATCCTTATATTCTTCTGATTCCATATAATCCAAACTATAATTTACACTTTCCTCTGATGTAGGGTTTCTGAATAAATATCTGTTAAACAAAACATCAGTTTGACCAGTAAAATATTCATCTGAAGAAAAGAAAATATCTATAAAATCATCCTTTCCATTTCCTGCAACAAAAAAAAGCGTTGCGTTTCCTCCATCAACTATAGTTGAAGCATTCTCCACTTCCGATTCAGAAGGATATCTACCTAAAAAATTCTGAAAAACAGAGACAACAAAATTTTCTGTACCCATATTAATATCATCATAAAACAAATTATTAACCATGCGTTTATGCATTTCAACATTGTTTATGCTTCCATTAATTAAAGCTGGTAGAATCCCCTGCATTTCTAACAATCTGTCATATTCTATCAGAATATAAATACTATCAAGTCCTGTTGCAGTTTGCATTAAAAAATCAAAAATTTCAATATACTCATTGATTTGTGCAGTATCAACTCCATTTAAAATATTTTCACTTTCAAGTTTAAAAAGGTTAAATGAATATTCAACTTTATTTAAAATATTATTAATTACTGTTTCCCTACTTCCTAATGATAAATTAGAATTTCTTAAAATATCATAATCAGCATTAAATTCAGGTTCAGTAGGCTCTCTCCCAATAGTTGAAATGTATAACTTATTAATATAATTTTCAATTGTAGTGTTTTCAATAGTGTAATCTGGCGGCACTATATTGCCATCAACAATTACATCTTCTACCTTAGTACAGGAAGTAAAAATTAATATTGAAAATAAAAATAAACTCTTTCTCATAAATATGCTATAGGGCATAAAAGTAGATAAAAATATCCACTTTTACAAATAACACAATTTAGAGTAAATTATTGCCGAAAAGTTTAATGTGACTTTGCGTAATTGGCAAAGAAATGAGGAATCGTTTCTATTCCTTTTAAGTAGTTGAAAATTCCATAATGCTCATTTGGAGAGTGGATAGCATCAGAATCCAATCCAAAACCAAGTAAGATAGATTTAACACCTAATTCTGCTTCAAACAAAGCAACTATAGGAATAGACCCTCCACTTTTAACTGGAACAGGTTTTTTGCCATAAGTAGTTTCCATTGCCTTACTTGCTGCAACATAAGCAGGAATATCAGTAGGAGAAACATAAGGTTCCCCACCATGATGAGGACTAACTTTTACTTTTACCGATTTTGGAGCAATACTCTCAAAATAGTCAGAGAATAATTTTGTTATCTCTTCATCAGATTGATTTGGAACCAATCGCATAGATATTTTCGCAAAGGCTTTTGAAGCAATTACTGTTTTTGCTCCTTCACCAGTATATCCTCCCCAAATTCCGTTTACATCCAAAGTAGGGCGAATTCCAGTACGCTCCATAGTAGTATATCCTTCTTCACCATGAACATCAGACAAATCCAATGCTGCTTTATATTTGTCTAAAGAAAATGGAGCTCTTGCAATATCAGCTCTTTCTTCTGCTGAAAGCTCAACCACTTTATCATAAAATTTAGGAATTGCAATATGATTATTTTCATCTTTCATTTTTGCAATCATCTCACATAAAATATTGATAGGATTTGCAACTGCTCCTCCATATAATCCTGAATGCAAATCACGATTCGGTCCTGTAACTTCTACCTCAACATAACTCAAACCTTTCAATCCAGTTGTGATGGATGGTGTATCGTTTGCAATAATTCCAGTATCAGAAATTAAGATGGCGTCACACTTTAATCTTTCCTTATTTGCTTTTACAAAAACACCTAAATTTTCCGAACCAACCTCTTCCTCTCCTTCAATCATGAACTTTACATTACACGGTAAAGTATCGGTTTTCATCATCAATTCAAATGCTTTTACATGCATGTAAAATTGCCCTTTATCATCACAAGCACCTCTTGCAAAAATTGCTCCTTCTGGGTGAATGTCAGTCTTTTTTATAACTGGCTCAAATGGTCCGCTTGTCCATAATTCTAATGGATCAGCCGGTTGCACATCATAATGTCCGTACACCAAAACAGTTGGTAAATTGGCATCAATAATTTTCTCTCCATAAACGATAGGATAACCTGCCGTTTCACAGATTTCAATATTATCTGCTCCTGCACTTTCCATTGCTTTTGCCACTGCATCTGCACAGTTTAAAACCTCCTCACTATAAGCAGGGTCAGCTGAGATAGATGGTATTTTTAAAAGATCAATTAATTCGTTAATGAACCTGTCCTTGTTTTCGTTTATGTAATTGTTAATGTGTTCCATTTTATTTATTTTATTAGGATTTCTCCAGTCATTTCTGTTGGGATTTCAACTCCCATTATATGTAAAATTGTAGGAGCAATATCTCCTAGTTTTCCGTTTTCTATTTTTTCAAAATTGGTGTTTATTGCAAAGCAAGGTACCATATTTGTACTGTGTGCTGTGTTAGGTGTCCCATCAGGGTTTATTGCAAAATCAGCATTCCCATGATCAGCAATAATGATAAAAGCATAATCGTTTTTTAGCCCTGCTTCTACTACTTTTTGGGTGCAATTATCTACTGTTTCTACTGCTTTTGTAATTGCTAAAAAATCGCCAGTATGCCCAACCATATCTGGGTTTGCAAAGTTTAAGCAGATAAAATCTGTTTCTCCTTCTTCTAATTCTGCTACAATAGTTGATGTAACTTCAGGAGCACTCATTTCAGGTTGCAAATCATAAGTCGCTACTTTTGGTGAGTTTACCATTAGGCGTTTTTCTCCAATAAATTCTGCCTCTCTTCCTCCTGAAAAGAAGAAAGTAACATGAGGGTATTTCTCAGTTTCAGCAATTCTGATTTGAGTTTTGTTATTGCTTTCCAATACTTCACCCAAAGTGTTTTTGATGTTTTCTTTATCGTAAATTACATTTACATTTTTGTAAGATGCATCATAATTTGTCATGGTGGTATAATGCAGATTTAAAGTATTCATTTCAAAATCTGGCATATTGGTTTGCGTAAGTACAGTTGTAATTTCTCTGCACCTATCGGTTCTGAAATTAAAACAAATTACTGCATCATCTTCTTTTATTGTTGCAATAGGATTATTGTTCTCATCCACACTAACAATTGGTTTTATAAACTCATCTGTAATTCCATTATCGTAAGAATTTTGGATGCTTTCCACAAGGTTTTTGGAAGATTCTCCTTCCCCTTTTGTTAATAGATTGTAGGCAAGTTGTACTCTTTCCCATCTTTTATCTCTATCCATTGCGTAATATCTGCCACAAACGGAAGCAATTTTTGCTCCAAATAAATTCTGTTCTAATTTCTGAACAAATCCTAAGCCACTTTTTGGATCACAATCTCTACCATCAGTAAAGGCATGAACAAATACATTTTCAACTCCTTGTTTTTGTGCCAATTCACACAATTTGTACAAATGATTTTGATGAGAATGAATTCCTCCATCAGAAACTAAACCTATAAGGTGAAGTGCTTTATTATTTTCTTTTGCATAAGCAAAGGAGGCTTTCACACTTTCCATTTCAGCAATGGAATTATCTGCACAAGCAATATTAATTTTTGCTAAATCCTGATAAACAATTCTACCAGCACCAATGTTTAAATGACCTACTTCAGAGTTTCCCATTTGACCTTTAGGAAGACCAACATGCTCACCAAAAGTATGGAGTTCGCAATTAGGATATTTACTATAAAGTGAATCAACAAAAGGAGTATTAGCATGGTGTATGGCATCCGATTTGGTTTTATCGCCATGCCCCCAACCATCTAAAATAATAAGTGCTGTTTTCTTCCCTTTCATTACGGCAAAGATATGCTTTAATGTAACAATTTGATAATGTGAAAATGTGAAAATGTGAAAAAAACCCTTTTACAAGAAAGGTTAGAGGCTGTAATCTGAAAGATAAAAATTAAATAACATGCATAAATGAAGCCACCATAATAGAGGAAATGGTGATTCCAGTGCTAATTGCTATTAATGATTTTTGATAAGAAATACCAAAAATAAAAGCAGCAATTGTTCCAATATAAGCTCCTGTAACAGGTAAAGGAATCATTACAAAAACCATCAAGCCCCAAACTCCATATTTTTGAATTACATCTTTAGTTTTAGTTCTGGCTCTTAATGCTAAATAAATTGCGCTCTTTTTATATGCTTTGTGTTTCCAAAGGTATTTATTTGCTACTTCAATTGCTTTGTAGAATATTGGGAATATTAAAAGATTTCCTAAAAGTCCGATTAGCAATACCCAAAGAATAGGAATTCCATTTAACTCCCCATAAGGAATTCCCGCTCTCGCCTCTCCAAAAGGAGAAAAACTGATTAGAAAAGTAAAAATAATGTCCCAGAACATTTTTGAAATTTAAGTTAGCAAAAGTAAGAGGATTGAACTAATAAATAACTAATAAAATACTTGTTTTTATTTATTAATTTCTTGAACGAAACTCTCTCTCATTGTGTTACGGATATCATTCTCTTTTCCAAGTCTTTCAGGGTGAAATTGAACTGCAATCATAAAAGGGTGTTGGTCTTTATTCATTACTACTGCCTCAGGTAATCCATCAAAAGAACGAGCAATAACCCTTAAGTGATTGGGCATAATTTTTAACCCTTGATGGTGCCAAGAGTTAACCATAATTGTATCTGTTTCTAAAGGGAAAATAAAAGAACAAGTATCCACCATTACTATTTCATGATTTACCTCACCATTATTCCTATGGATTACTTCTGTTCCTATTTCTGTAGGAATATCACCATACAAAGTTCCTCCACTTGCCACATTCATCATTTGCATTCCTCTGCACACTCCAATTAATGGGATTTTATTTTCAAATGCAAAGTCAAATAATTTTCGTTCCAAAGTGTCTCTACTTAAATCAAAATCTCCACAAACTTTAATATTTGTTGTGTCATTATATTCTAAAGGATTAATATCTTCTCCTCCCGTTAAAATAATTCCGTCTACTAATTTTAAGATAGAATCAGTATTCTCAATTGTGTATGCATCTAGTATAATTGTATTTTCATCTTCCATCCATTTTACATAGTTTTCGGATGCTTTTGATAATATAATTGTCTTTTTTTCTTGTTTTTGACAAGAACATAAAATTGTAATTATTAATAAAAATATAGCGTTTTTTGTCATTTTAACATATTTTCATGCTTTTTTAGTCATTTTCGTGCATTTTTTGTCAATTTTCATTTTACTATTTTATCTTTTCCCCAATTGAAAAACAACTAAATGTTAGTTTTTTTACACAAAAAAACAACATTTTACACTAAACTTAACATTTTTTGCATGATTTCATCATTTTTCCACACATTTTCAATATTTGGAGTTTTCATTATTTCTTCCATCATTCTTTCTTGTTTCATGCCAATTTCCCATGCATCCGAATAAGAAATATTCGTAAAACTAACCATAGAATACAATGGAATCCATTTTTCAGGATATAAATTAGCAAACTTCTTTTCTATTTGTTTTTGCAATAAAAATTTAGGATCTGCCGTGCTATCTCTCATCACAATAAAGTTTTGCATAGATAAATCCTGCACACCATCACCATTTGGTTTTCTAGTTTTAGAATACTCCTCAAAACAAGATTTCAAATCGTCACCATGCTTATCCAATAATTCATCCAGAATTCTGCAATCTTCAAATCCTGCATTCATTCCTTGTCCGTAAAAAGGAACAGTGGCATGTGCTGCATCTCCAATTAACAAGGAGCTATCATTAATGTGCCATGGGAAAGTCCTTACAATACCCAATGAAGAAGTTGGGTTTGCCTTCCATTGCTCGTATAAATTCGGAACAAGATTGGTGAAATCAGGAAAAATAGTATTGAAATAATGTTCTACTTCCCTTTGAGAGTTTAATCCCTCAAAAGAGTTTTCTCCATTTTTTGGAGCAAATAAAGTACAGGTAAAACTGCCATCTAAATTTGCTAAAGCAATAAGCATAAACTCTCCCCTTGGCCAAATATGTAAAGCATTTTTATCCAATAAATGAGTTCCATTTTCTCCTGCAGGAATTAACAATTCTTTATAATCATGTTCAATTTCATTATAGTTGTATTCATGATTATGTTTTGCAACCATTTGTTTTCTAACAGCTGAAAACGCACCATCTGCACCAATCAATACATCTGCCGAAATTGTTTGTTTTACTTGAGTATTTGTATTTTGAAAAGTAGCAATCGCTTCTTCCAAATTGGCGTCCACACATTTTTCATCAAAATGAAGTATTGCACCATTTTCTTCTGCCAATTTCATCATCAACACATTCAGTTCAGCACGAGAAACAGAATAAATTGCTTGTCCCTGATTACCATAAGCTTGTTCAGAAAGGTTACCTTTTTCATCATGCATAATTCGCTTATGCATAGGAATGGCAATTTCCATTACTTGCTTGTGCGCTTCCACTTTTTTAAGGGCTGTCCACCCTCTTTCTGATAATGCAAGGTTTATAGATTTTCCTGCTCTAATAATATCAGATCGCAAATCTTTTCTTCTTTCAAAAATAGTGACTTTATGCCCTCTTTTAGTCAAGTACAAAGCACACAAAGAACCCACCAAACCTGCACCAACTATTGTAATCTCTTTCTTCATTATAAAACCTCTTTTAATATGGAATAAAATTGAAATACATCCGAAAAACTATTGTACAAAGGAACAGGCGCAATACGAATTACATCAGGTTCTCTCCAATCTGCAATTACTCCTTTTTCCGTAATAATATCAAATAAATCCTTGTTTCCATTTTTCACTCTTATTGATAGCTGGCAACCTCTTTCTTCTGGAGTAATAATTGCTATTCTATCCGTATCAATCGTATTCAATAAATACAATAAGTAGTTTGTCAGCTCTTTTGATTTTGCAAGCAATTTATGCATTCCAACCTCATCAAAAATAGAGAGAGAAGCACGAATTGCCGCCAAAGATAAAATTGGAGGATTACTGAGCTGCCAACCTTCTGCCGATTGTATCGGATTAAAATCATCTGGCATTTTAAATCTATCTTCTTTGTTGTGTCCCCACCATCCTGCAAAACGGTTTAAGTTTGTTGTATGATGTTTTTCATGCACAAAGGCTGCTGCCACAGAACCTGGTCCTGAATTTAAGTATTTATACGAACACCAAACTGCAAAATCAACTCCCCAATTATGCAATTCTAATTTTATGTTTCCTGCTGCATGAGCCAAATCAAAACCAACTTTTATTCCTTTGGCTTGTGCTAATTTTGTAATATTTTCAAAGTCAAAAACCTGACCCGTATAGTAGTTTACACCTCCCAACATAATCAAAGCAATTTCATCTCCTTCTTTTTCAATTATTGCCTGAATATCTTCTGTTCTTATTGCAGATTCTCCATCTCTTGGTCTTAATTTTATCAATGAAGTTTCTGGAGATAAACCATGGTGTTTTATTTGAGATTCTACTGCATAAATATCAGATGGAAATGCATCTCCTTCAATAATTATTTTATGTCTTTTTTCAGTAGGACGATAAAAGGAAACCATCATTAAATGTAGGTTTACCGTAAGGGTATTCATAGCAACCACCTCAGCCTGTTTTGCCCCTACAATTTTTGCATAACTTTCTGTTAAAAACTCATGATAAGGCATCCAAGGATTCTTAGCATGAAAGTGTCCTTCCACACCAAAAGTAGCCCAATCTTCCAACTCCTGATTTAAAAATTCTTTTGTGCGTTTTGGTTGCAATCCAAGTGAATTTCCGCACATATAAATATGCTCTTTTCCATTTTTTTGCAAAGGAATATGAAACTCATTTCTGTAGTCTTTCAACTCATCTTTTGAATCTAATTCTGATGCAAATTCTGCTGTATTTTTATAATTCATTTATCTTATAAAGTATCGGTCTGCTAGGTGCTGCATCACTAACAAATGCAGGAATTTGCAGATTTAATAAATAAGCTCCATCCTCCAAAGAATCAGGAACAAATATCATTTCTGTTATCGTTTTATTTTGGGTATTTGGGTTTAAATCCTTTCCTTTAGTTTCCCAAAATATATTATGTGCAGACAGATGTCCATCATCAAACAATCTATCCACTGAAGGAGTATCCACCAACAAATGTTGCACTCCCAAACTCACTAAATATTCCATTGCCTCAATACTGAAAAAAGAAGGGGTTTCTTGCATGTAATCTCTGCTTTTCTTTTTCTCAGAATTTGGATTTGTTCTGATAATAATTCCTTTTAAAAATTCAGAATTAACTCCACTGAGTTGAGTTTCTAAATCCTGTTTTGTAATTACTAAATCCTCCTTATTTAATTTGGGAGTATAATTTTCAGTTGTATTTTTTGGTGTAATGGAAACTAAAGTTGAAGGAATCATTTCATCTTTTAAAGAAGATAAAACTGAAATTCTCTCATCTGTAATATGACCAATACACTCAGTATGCGTACCATTACAATGTGGCGTAAAACTATAGGTTTCAAAATTACAAGGACCACCTTTACGAGTGTCTCCAATAAATTGCCCGTCTTGGTAAGGTGATGAAATTGCCCTGTCTACTCCATAAGTATTGGGCTGTTCTCCATTAAAGTTTAAGGGAATAGAAATATCATTTCCTTCAGAGAAATCAACTTCAAAATCATTGGTATTTAAACTGATTTTTGCTTTCATTATATAAAATCTTCTTTTTTAAGATTCAACCAATTCAATGCATTTTCAGCTAATAACTTTGATTTTTTTTCATCAGAATAGGACATACCATTAATTAAGTTTCCTGGCTCTAATTCCCCAAGTGGAAAAGGATAATCCGTACCTAAACAAATTTTATCATCCCCCATCATATCTACAATAAAATCCAACATTTTAGGCTCGTGTACCAAACTATCTAAATAGAAATTCCCTAAATAATCTCTAGGGTTTACATTATTATCAATAGCACATAAATCAGGACGAACATTAAAGCCATGTTCAATACGACCAATAGTTGCAGGGAAAGAACCTCCTCCATGAGCAAAGGCAACTTTTAAATTAGGTAAACGCTCAAATACACCACCAAAAATCATAGAACATATAGCAAGAGAAGTTTCTGCTGGCATACCCACCAACCAAGGCAACCAATATTTTTCCATTTTCTCTTTCCCCATCATATCCCAAGGGTGAACAAAAATGCTCATCTCTAATTCTTCACATTTCTGAAAAATAGGAAACAACTCTTCTCTATCCAAATTCCAATCGTTAATATGCGATCCTATTTGAATTCCTTTCATCCCAATTTCCTTACATCTTTCTAGTTCCGCAATTGCTAATTTTGCATTTTGCATAGGCACTGTACCTAATCCAATAAATCGTTTTGGATATTTTTTTACTAGAGATGCAATATGATCATTTAAGAATTTTGCAACTTCTAAAGTATCTTCATCCTTAGCCCAATACGAAAACATAACTGGCACAGTTGATAGCACTTGAACATCAACCCCCTGCTCATCACATTGTTCTATTCTTCTTTCTCCTGACCAACAATTATCATCCACTTCTCTAAAAAACTTTTCATCCATCATCATTTTAGCGCAACAAGGTTTATGATGATCCAAACTTATAAATCCCCCATAACCAAATTTCTCCTTAAAATCTGGGATATTCTCAGGCAGAATATGTGTATGAATATCTATGGTAAATAATTGTCCCATACCTATATAAATCTTTTATCTGATTCCATTATGTGCCCACAACTATTACAAGTTCTTAATTCTTCTGAGGTGTAATATTCCTTAAATCTTGGTTGAAAATCTTTTTCAATATTTGTTAATTGAAAATAAGTATCGTGTAGTGGTTCATTACATTTATCACAAAACCACATGAGCCCATCTCTTTCGTTTGCAGTTCTTTTGCACTCAATTACTAAACCAACAGAACCTTCTGATCGCATTGGTGAATGAGGTACTTTTGCTGGTAATAAGAAAACTTCTCCCTCTTTAATTGGCACATCAACTGCTTTTCCATCTTCTTGAATACGCACAACAATATCTCCTTTTATCTGATAAAAGAATTCTTCTGTTTCGTTATAATGATAATCCTTACGAGCATTTGGTCCTCCAACAACCATAATGATAAAATCACCTGATTCGGTATACAAACACTTGTTTCCAACCGGTGGTTTTAATAAATCTTTATTGTCTTCTATCCATTTCAGGAAATTAAAAGGTTTTCTGATATTGCTCATAATTTTTATTTTTAGATGGTTGCTATTACTTTTAGTTCTATTGCAATAGGAGTAGGTAAACTCTTTATTTCAATAGTTGTTCTGCAAGGTTGATTGTCCTTAAAATACTCCGCATAAATTTTATTATAGGTTTTAAAATCATCCTTCATATTGGT
>JACKQG010003065.1_pt1 | contig 20945 bp, 23 predicted proteins | sample 8237621 | NCBI WGS metagenome assembly JACKQG01 (sample SAMN15677084, study PRJNA649215) | marine metagenome | biome: marine; feature: Black Sea; material: saline water; isolation source: suspended particulate matter (SPM) from the Black Sea western gyre | collected 2013-06-09/2013-06-10 | depth... | reverse complement strand
TCCGTGATGACGACGTTTCCCCTCTCGAGGGCGGGGGCGATCACCTGCTTCACGTGCTCGTACCGGTCCGCTGCGAAGAGGAGGGTCTCAGTCTCCAGGGTGAAGCGGTCCCCGTTCCTCTCGGCGTACTCCCTGATGAATGTGCCAATCCTGTCCCTGCTGGGCTCCGAGGTCTCCAGAACGCGGAGCCCCCGCCCCCTGAGCTCCTCGGCGAGGAGCTTGATGTGGGTGGACTTTCCGCTGCCGTCGATTCCCTCGAAGACGATGAAGACCCCTGGATCGGCCATGTCCAGACTAGTTATGTGACTGCTGTTAAATCAGTTTGGGGGGCTAGAGCTGGAACTGCTCCCGGTCGTAGTTGGTGAGGAACTCGGCCCGGTCCTTGTGGATGAGAACCATGTCCTCCACCCTGAGGTAGTACTCCCCTGCCCGCCAGAGCTTGGGCTCCAGGCACATCACCATCCCCTCCTTGAGTTCGTGCTGGTTCGCGGGCTTGAGCCAGGGGTTCTCGTGGACCTCGACCCCGATCTGGTGGCCCACAGAGCCGTGCGGGAGCCTCGCTCTCAGATAGTCCCCGTAGCCGTCCTCGTCGAGGAAGCCCTCGATGCTGGGGAAGACGTCGCAGACCTTCATGCTCCCCTCGTGCATCTTGTCCACGGTCTCCACCACCGCCCTCTGGAGAGCCATGTAGCCCTTCCTGATGTCCTCCCCCACGGGGCCCCAGTAGAAGCTCCTACCCCAGTCGCTGCAGTAGCCGTCCATCACGAAACCCACGTCGAAGGCGATGCTGGTCCCGGCCACCAGCCCCACGTCCCTCGGGTAGCTGTAGGGCTCCGGCGTGGGCTCCGAGCCCGATTTGATGAATAGGCCGTTGGGGGGGAAGGAGATATCACTGGCCCCGGCCTTCCGCCCCAGCATCTCGATGACTATTCTGAGCTCGTCCTGGGTGGTCCCCGACTCGATCCCCGGGATGACCTCCCCCATCACCTCCTCGGTAATCCCTGCCACCTTCCTGAGGGCGTCGATCTCCCCGGGCTCCTTGATCATCCGGAGGTCGTCCATGAGGGTCGCAGCCCCCCTGAAGCTGGCCCCCTTGAAGCTCCTGGCCACCTCCCTCCAGGTGGAGCCCCAGAGGTGGTCCCCCACGCCGATCCTTCCCTTCTCCCAGCCCAGGTCCATGGCCACCTTTTTCACCATGCCCGGGTAGCTCTCATCCCTCTCGAGGACCCGGGTGTCCCCGATCCACGAGTCCTCGCCGTGCCTCCCGGATCCCGGGGCCAGCGTGAGGATCGGCTCCCCCTCCCGGGGGACGAAGACGTTGTTCTCGGGATGCGTCAGGTCGACGCCCCGCCTCCACTCCACGGGAAGCCCCGTGAGGTACTGGAAGTTCTGGCACGAGCCGTAGACGACGAGGTCGATGCTCCCCGCTTCCATTCTCTCCTGGAGGCCCGTGAGCCTCCGGCTGAAATTCATCGTCAACTCAGAGAATCTCCTGAAACTAGCTGGAACTAGGCCGATAAATGATTTTGCACGGGGGCGGGAGGTTTACCCGAGGCCCTCGAGGAGCCTTTCAGCAGTCTCCTGGTACCTCGGGTACATCGCGTCCACCACGGGCTCCGCCTTCCTGAACCACTCAGTCTTCTCCACCTCGGTCTCGCAGTAGCCGTGGCCGTCCCCCGTCTCCTCGTAGCTCTTCAGGTAGACTTTGAGGAGGGTCTTCACCCCCTTCCCCGAGCGCTCCACCTCCTCCTCGTACTTGTAATCCGGCTTACCCACCACGCTGACCATGCCCACGACGTTGATCCCGTTCTCCTCCAGCCTCTCCGTCACCATGCGCAGGGTCCCCCCTGTACTCGAGATGGGCTCCACAAGGAGGACGTTGCTCCCCGGGGGGATGTCGTTCGCGTATAGCCGTGTCTCGCTGTACCCCGTTGTCTTCACTATCTCGATCTGTGTGGGGGGCGTGTATCCGGAGACGTCGTCCACGTACTTCCGCTTCCCGATGACCGCCATGGGCTTCCTCGCCTTGAGGCTGAGGCTGGTGCAGATGGGGATCGCCATCGCCTCCATGGCCCCGATGACGTCCACCTCCTCCATGTCGGTGACCGCCATCACAGCGAGGGCGGACTCGTCCAGGGTCCGGGGGCTGTGGCGGAAGAGGCGCTCGCTCACCTCCTCCACGATGTAGTAGTAATGGGGCACACCGTCCACGACGTGGTAGGGCATCCCGTCGATGATGCTCCACCCCTCCAGCTCCGGGAAGGTCTCCCCTTTGAACTCGATGGCCACCTTCCTGAAGACCTCAACCTTTTCCATCTCCCTGAGAAGATTCTCCAGCATGAAATCGCCTAGCAGAATCCTAGGCCTGATGAGTTTATAAGAATCTGCTCAGCCCTCGACGACCTCGACGGTCCCCGCGTCGGCGTCCACCTTGAGAACCATCCCAGACTCCAGCCCCTTGAAGGCCTCTTCACCTATCCTGTCGACGAGGGGGACATCGGAGATGACGCAGCCTGTGGCAAGGATCGCCTCAGTCTCCAGGTTCACAATGGCAGCGGGCGCAGTCCCCAGTTTCGCCATACGGTAGATCACGTAGCTCCCCACGGTGCTCCCCTTCCCCGTCGGGAAGACGAAGACCTTCCCCGTGACGCACTCCCCCTCAACGGCGTGCCCGGGCTCCGTCACCACGCCTGTGACCGGGTCGATCCCCCCGTAGAAGCTCACGGGGTCCCGGCTCACCAGGGCGACGCCCTCGGTCCGGCCCCCTACTATCTTCCGGCCCCTGATGATCATTGTCTCGCCCCCAGGAGCTCCCGGATCGTCCCCATCCGGGTCCTCATCCCCATGCTCGTCATGTAGTGGCCCGCCTTGAAGCTGTTTGTGGCCACCTCGGTCCAGCCCATCTCCTTCAGCGGGGCCACCACCATGCAGGTGTCCCTGAAGACCCGGCCCCCAGCCGCTCTGATGGCCCCGACGTGCCCCGCCTCCTCGGCTCGGGAGTAGACGCTCCGGCTCGTGAAGACCCAGAGCCGCCCCCCGAAATTCCTCCCCCCGACGAGGCCGGCTATCTCCCCCAGCTCCTCGAGGCTGGAATGGGGGCAGCCCAAGGCGATGATGGGATCATCGAGGGGCCCCGTGAAGCGGGCGACGGCCTCCTCGACATCGCCTGCGGTCACCGTCAACCTCTCGAGCCCCGCTAGGTGGCCTTTCATGGCCTCCGCCTCCGGGGTCACCCCCTCCCCGTGCCAGAGGGCGATGCCGCCACTCGTCGCACACGCTGCTCCCAGGGCCTTCTTCGCCTCGAGGCTCGGGCTTCCCAGCCCCTTGAAGTAAGGAACCGTGGTCCCCAGCCTCTTCCCGGTGACGTAGCCCAGGGCGCTGTAAGCCATGACCGTATCTAGATCAGCCTCGACCTCCACGACAGCTCCGGGCCTCCGGTTCTCATCGAGGCGGAAGCCGTAGAGGGCCGCCAGCCCCGTCACTGCACTTGCGATGGTGGTGGGGCCCGACTCCCTGTTGGTCCTGGCCCCTATCACCGAGTTGGAGAAGCAGACCGCCGAGGACTCCGCCCAGGCGATCTGGCTCCCGAAGCCGGGGACGTGGCCAGCCAGATAGGGGGTGCAGGTGCATGTGGGCTCGACCCCCATCCTCTCGAAGGCCGCGAGGACCCGCCTCTGCCCCTCCGCGAACTCCTCGGGGACCCCCATCTCCCTCCAGAACTCCATGTCCATCCCCGCGGGATTCAGTGTCGCCCTGATCCGGGCCCTGGCCCCGAGGTCGGCCTGCTCCACGAGCCATCCCAGACCCGCCTCCCCCAGATTCTTGTAGGAGACCCCAGAGATGTGAGCGCTCTCCACGGGGACGAGCCTCTCCGCCCCGAAGACCTCCCCCAGGGCCACCAGGAGCTCCAGGAGCTTCGCCGCCGCTGGGCCCTCCTCGCCCCCGAGCATCGCCTCCTCCTCTCTAGTCAAATGCAAACTGTTCCCCGCCTAGTTCTGATCTGAAACCCCGGCCCGGGATAAAAAACCTGACTAGAGCTCCGAGGAGTACCTGTCCAGGATCCTCTTGACCTCATCCGAAACCGGGATCCCCGGCCTCTCAAAGCCCTCTCTCCCCAGGGGCTTGGTGGCGTCGAAGCCCACCTTGCACCCCAGCTCCTTCTCCTGATCCGACGAGGGGTCGAGGCTCGAAACCCTCACCTTGGGGATCACGAGGAGGTCCTCGTCTCCCCTGAACCGGGTCGCAATCGCCCACTCCACCTGCTCCATGTCGTAGGGGTCGATGTCAGAGTCCACCACCCAGGCGTGCTTGAGGCTCGGGTGGGCGGCGAAGATGGCCATGAGCACGTTCTTGGGGTCCCCCTCCCTGAACTTCTCGAAGCTCACCACGCAGTGGAGCCACCCCATACCCCCCAGGGTCATGTTCACACCCCGCACCGTGGGAACCACGTTCCTCACGTATTCCCAGATCCGCACCTCCCGGCCCAGCCCCATCAGGAGCCGATGCTCAGCACCCGCCGGCAGCAAACCCTCGTAGACGTAATCCTCCCGGTGCATCGCCCCCACCAGCTCGATCACGGGCTGCTCCCTCTCCACGTCGGTGGTCCCCGAGAGATCCACGAAGGGCCCCTCCGTATCCGTCTCGTTCAGGCGCAGCTTCCCCTCCAAAACCAGCTCGGCATCCGCAGGGGCGAGGGCGTCGACGTGGGGGCATTCGGTCAGCGTGAGCCCGCCGTTCAACAGGGTGTTCGCCATCTCGAACTCGCTCGTCCCGAAGGGAGCCGGATACGCGGCGGCGACATACACCGCGGGGTGCACGCCGATGGAGATGCTCACGTCGAGGCTGTCCAACCCCGCCTCCCGGGCCATCTGGTTCAGCCTGTAGAGGTGCCGGGGGACCACCCTGATCCCCATCCTCCCGTCATCCTTCACCAGGAGCCTGTGGAACGAGACATTCTCCACGGAGCCGTCGGGGCTCCGAGCGTAGACGATCCCCGCCGTGATGTAGGGTCCCGGGTCCGTCTCGAAGTGTGTGAGGATCGGGAAATCGGAGAGGCGCGGCTCGTCGTGAACCACCTCCTTGACGGGGCCGTCGCCCACGTCACACGGCGTGGGGTTCCTGACCGCCTCCAGGAGATGACCGTACAGCTCCCCCGACTCCACGCCGAGCCCCTCCAGTATCCTGGGGCGGGTCCCGCAGACCCCACCGACGACACTGCCGCCATACTCTTTGACGCTCTCGAAGAGGACGGCCTTGCCCCCGTCGAACCTCCTCAGCGCCTCGGGGATCTCATGCCTCACAGAGAGGGGCTCCCCGATGCGGACCAGCTCGCCTTTCCCCTCGATCTCCTTAAGAAAATCCCTCAGATTAGTCATCTTCTTCACCTTCTTTCCTGATGAGCCCCCTGGCCAGCTCCAGCAGGGTCCTCCCGGCCTCGTCGCCGAGCCCCACGGGCAGATTCACGCTCACCAGAGCCATCTTTCCCGTCAACGCCGCGAGCTGGGCCCCCAGGATCAGCGCCAGCTGGCGGTCCCGGTCCCCCAGCAGGGGCGAGGAGTTCCTGTCCGGGAGGGTCACGGTCAGCGTTCCCATGCGTGGTTTCTCCCCCTCCCAGAAGAATGCCACCACGGCGTTCTCCAGCTCGGTAGCCGCCCCGTGGATCATCCTCTCCTCGTGGCGGGCCTCTCCTGAAGTGAACCCCAGGCTCATCGAATATCGGTTCTCAAAACGCTTCTAATCCAGTTAAGGGTTCCTTTTCCCTACAACCGTTAAATGAGCCCCGGGGGGAGGTGGATCCGTGGACCCCTTGAGGCTCCTCGTCGTCTCCGACATCCACAGCAACCACGCCGCCCTCCGGGCGGTCCTAGACGACGCAGCCCTCTGGGACCGGTGCATCTGCTCCGGGGACACCGTGGGCTACGGCCCCGACCCCAACGAATGCATCTGCGCCCTCCGAGGCAACGGCTTCAGATCCATCAGGGGGAACCACGACCACCAGGTCATCACCGGAGACATCTCCCAGCTGGAGGGAGTCCCCGGAAATTTCCGCTTCAACCCCCGGGCCGCCAGAGCCATCGAGATCAACCGGGGCCTACTCACCCCCGATTCGAGGGCGTATCTCGAGGGCTTACCGACCTCTCTGAGACTCAAGGTCGACAGCCTAAACATCGCTGTCTACCACGGCAGCCCACGGGCCCCCCTGAGCGAGTACGTCATGCCCGAGGAGGCCAAGGTGAGAGCACCGCAGCTGATCGCGGAGTCGGACTGCGACCTCCTCGTGCTGGGCCACACCCACAAACCCTACGCCATCGAGCACGGAGACGCCCTGCTCCTCAACCCCGGCTCAATCGGGCAGCCCAGGGACGGCGACCCACGGGCCAGCTACGCCATAGTGGAAATAGCCGAGGGAAAAATAAATCCGCACATCCATCGAGTGAAATACGACATCGAGAGAACCCAGGAAAAGATGAAGAGACTGGGCCTACCGGAACCCCTCGCAACGAGGCTCGGGCTCGGCCGTTGAGGGTAGATCCCTCACCCCCTCGGCTTGGCAACTGATAGGAATTTAAATAAGCCTTCCACCTCACATATCTGGAAGCGGGGAAAAATGGCAAAAACCACCGACCAGGGCAGATTCGGCGCACTGACCGGGACACTGGGCTCCCTCACGCCCCGGATCACCAGGAAAACCGCCCTAGAGCTGGCCGTCCTGGGCATGGTGGTGGTCCTCGCAGTCCTCTTCAGGGCCTTGCGCGTCCGGTGGGGCGCCTACATGGACGCCTTCGACCCCCTCTTCCAGCTCAGGGTCACCGAGTACGTAGTCGAGAACGGCTACGCCTCATGGTTCACGTGGCACGACACCATGAGCTGGTACCCCTGGGGGAGGAACATCGCGACGTCGTCTTATCCCGGGGTCCCATTCACCGGGGCCTTCGTCTACTTCCTCGCCAGGGCCATCGGCCTCGACGTCACGGTCTACCAGGTCTGCCTCTACTTCCCGGTGCTCATGGGCGCGCTCACCTGCATCGTCGCCTACTTCCTTGGGAGAGATCTGGGTGGGAGCTCCACGGGCCTCGTCGCCGCGTTCTTCATGGCCATCAGCGAGGCCTTCATCGGGCGTACCTCTCTCGGCTTCTACGACACCGAGAACCTAGGCATCTTCGGGATGACGGCCATCGCCTTATTCTTCCTCCGCTCCCTCGACTCGGATCGTTCGTTCAATGAAAGGCTCATATACGGAATAATCTCGGGGCTTACCCTGGGCTACACCTTCGCCTCCTGGGGCGCCACGAGATATGTCGTGGGTCTCCTAGTTTTGTTTATTCTCGCAGTTCTCATCACGGGCAGATTCGAGAGACGTCACCTCGTCTCTTATGCCCTGACTCTGGGATTTGGATTAGCCATCGCCCTCTTCGTACCAAAACTGGGAACAAACTACATCACGAGCACCGAGAATATAGCGGCTATCCTTCTAGGCGTTCTACTGACGGTTTACGAGTTCGTCCGCCATAAACTGGAAGAGCGGCAGACCGTGCTGTTGATCGGCGGCCTAGTGCTGGCTCTCATTCTAGGCGTCTTCGTGCTCGAAGCACTGGGGGTGGCTAGCCCTATCTCGGGTAAATTCCTGAGAGTCATCAACCCCACGCAATCCTCCGATAATCCTCTGTCCCAGTCGGTGGCTGAACACAAGAGATCGGTGTGGACCAGCTTCTTCGGAACCTTCGGACTCGTCTTCCCCTTGGCTGTCCTAGGGGCGTATTTCTCCGTAAACAACCTCGACGACAGACGCCTATTCGGTGCGATTTTTTTCATCACGGCTGTCTATTTCACGGGGTCCATGACTCGGCTTTCATTGATCCTATCCATCCCCGTGAGCCTGATGGCCGCATTCGGCCTCACGGAGCTCCTCACGCCCTTCGTAGCCCTCACGAAGAGGAAAAAGGACACCGGCAGGCGGCGAAGGAAGATTGTCTGGCGGGGGATCAGCAAGGAGCTCTCTTTCGTCTTCGTCCTATTCATTCTCGTTGCTATCATGCCCACAATCTGGAGCACCGCCAAGAACTCCAACAGACCCACCTCCATGGCGTCATCCAGCGTGCCCGCCCTCTTCGGGGATAGGTACCCCCAGGACTGGCTCCAGGCCCTCAACTGGATGAAGGACAACCTCGCAGACGACGCCGTCGTGGTTTCCTGGTGGGACTATGGCTACTGGATCGAGGCCATCGGGGAGCAGACCACCCTCGCCGACGGCGCCACGACCAATCGCTCGCAGATCGGGTACATCGGCCGGATAATGATGCTCAACCAGACCGAGTCGCTGCCCCTGCTCGAAGCCTACGATGCCACCCATATTGTGGTTTTCAACACCTTCAACCCTAACGACCGGGAGAACCAGTGGCCGTTCGGGGACAACGTCAAGTGGTCTTGGATGGTCCAGATCGGCGGGCTTGAGCTAGGCGATTACGTCGACATGACGAACGGGGAGCTCACCGCGAGGTTCGAGGAGTCGACCCTCAACAGGCTCATGAACCTGACGCCGGACCCCGGCTTCGAGCTGGCCTTCGCCTCGGAATTCACATACGTCCTGGTCTACGAGATAAACTACGACGCCTAGACGTAGAAGGGATGGGGCTCCTCATCGTGCTTGATGAGGCTGAGTCCTTTCTGGATGCCCTTCTCGGTGACCTCGATGTCGTGGAGGATGTAGGTCTCGGCGATCTCGTTGAGGGCTCCGTGGATCTCCTTGAGCTCGTCTTGGTTGAACATGCTCATGACGTCGGGGTTGTTGACGTACTGGAGCCATCCCAATGTGCTGTGGTTGATGGCTAGGAGGGCGATGTGCATCGACCTCACCAGCTCCAGCCTGTCCGGGTTCTCGACTTTCGATGACTCCCTGAGCTGGCCTAGGAGGCTGTTGCACTCCTTTATCCATTCCTCACCCATGATCAAGCTCTCCTCCACGGACTCGACTCCAACAGAGTTCCTGCGTTATTAGGCTTTGTGCTGATCAGCTCTGGGGGTGAGTGATGCCGGGCAACCCCTGATAAACGTGGAATGTGTCTAAAAAACCGGTGCGACCCGGACGTTTTAAGGTCTTCCTTGGCTGGCGGTAGATTTTATAGGTTAACGTCGTATGGGATTCGTGGTGGTTCCATGGCCCGGGGCAAGTTGGATGATCGGGATGTGAGGATCCTCCGGGTTCTTGAGAAGGACGCCCGGAACAGCTTTGCAGAGATCGCGAGGGACATCGGGGTCTCCATCGACACTGTCACGAAGCGGTACAGGAAGATGCTGGGAATGGGGGTCCTGAAGCGGACGTCTATCCTCCTGGACCCGAGGGCGTTGGGGGTCGAGACCATCGCGAGCCTCGAGCTGGAGATCGACTACAGCAGGGTCGATGAGCTGGTCGAGAGGATTCGCGGTCTCCCGAGGATCGTCTTCTGCACGCCGTCCCTGGGCAGGAAGGACATCTTCGCGATCGTCTTCCTCGAGTCGGTGGAGGAGCTGAGCCGCATCAACTTCCAGCTGAAGGGGCTCGAGGGGGTCAGAGAGGTGAAATCGAGCATCTGGATCGAGGACCACATGCTCTGCCCAGAGAACTTCGACCTCTCCAAGGTGGTGGCGTGATGGCGGACCTCGACGATATCGACAGGTTCATCCTCGAAAGGATGACGGAGGACGCCCGGGCCTCCTTCCGGGGGATCGCGAGGGACCTAGGGGTCTCCCCCGACACGGTGATCGGGAGGTATCGGAGGATGGAGGAGCGGGGGGTGATCCTGGGCTCCACGACGGTTTTCGACCCCGTCCAGTTGGGGTATCAGGGGATGGCGGCGTTCCATATCGACATGGACCCTTCCTCCCCGGATGGGGACTCTAGGGGGGTGCTGGAGACGTTGATCAAGCTCCCGAACATCATCGTCGCGACGAGGACTGTGGGGGACCACGACCTGCTGGCCCTGGGGGTGGTCTTCGGGGTGGGGCATCTCGTGGTGCTCTCGGGGGAGATCGGGGGGATCCCGGGGGTGAGGGATCTCCAGGTCTCCATCTGGGAGACGGGGAGGGAGATCTCCCCCAAGTTCTTCATCATCTGAGCTTGGGCTCAACCCTTATCAGTGGGGGGCTCAAATACCCAGCAGACTGGCATGGCATCGAAGATCAAGGCGTCCCATATTCTAGTGGAGAAGCAGTCCCAGGCCCTCAAGGTCATGGAGGAGCTCGAGGCGGGCAAGGATTTCAAGGGGCTCGCGAGGAAGCACTCCACCTGCCCCTCGGGTAAGCGGGGTGGAGACCTGGGGAACTTCGGGAGGGGTCAGATGGTGAAGGAGTTCGAGACGGCGGCCTTCGCTCTAAAGGTGGGCGAGGTTTCGGCGCCCGTGAAGACCCAGTTTGGCTACCACATCATCAAGAGGACCGGTTGAGGCCGATTATCCGGCTCCCTCAGCTTATACCTGCGGTTCCCGGTCGAAGGACGGCGTTCAGAGCGGTTCCGAGGAGCCCCATCCTGTCATTGATGATTTCTCGGTACACCTCGCATTCGACCCAGCATCCCGGGCAGACACCCCTGGATATCATGGCGCGGGCTTCCCCGGCTGCCTTTGAACTCCATATTTTCGAGAGGCTTTCATCCTTCACGTTGCCGAGGGCATCCTCGATGAACAGGCAGGGGTAGACGTTCCCGTAGGGGTCGAGGAAAAAGGATGCGGATGCGGCTCTACAGGGGAGCCGTCTCCCACCGGGTTCTCTGATGTAGTCCAGGGCGCCCTGCATGTACCGTAGGTTGGTGAGGGCGCGCCTCAAGCCCTTTTTCTCGATGAGGGCTTTCCCCATCGATTGAAGGGTGGGGAGGAGGCGCTCCGCGCAATCCGATGGCGTCGGGGATGCTCCTCTGTTCCTGTAGTAGAGGTCGCTGAAGTTCACCGGCCTGAAGCTGAAGTCGACCCCATGTGTTCTGGCTAGGGACCAGACCTCTGGGAGTCCTCCGTGGTTCTCGTTCGTGACGGTCATCCCCACCGAGACGCGCAGTCCTGCGTGTTCCTCTCTCAGGGAGCGCAGTCTCCTGAGGGTCTCGACTGCCCTGTCGAAGCTGCCTTCGATGCCCCGGATGGCGTCGTGGGTGTCCCTGATTCCGTCCATTGAGACGCTCACCCCGAGGTGTCGGCCGTCGGCGTCCTGGAGCATCTCCCGTGTCGCTGATTCTATCCTTCGGGGTGTCAAGCCGTTGGTGGGTATCCAGATGTTGGTTCGGGGTAGGTGCCCCCGGATGGCGTGGATCAGTTCGGGGAGGTCTTCTCGTAGATAGGGTTCTCCTCCCGTGACCTGGATCGATGTGACATCCCTGAGGAAGCCCCTGTTCTCGCTGAGGAGGACTTCGATCTCGTCGAGGACCATCTCTCCTTTGCCCGGGTCAGATGTTCTCCAGATTCCACAGGTCTGGCATCTGCCGTTGCACCTGTATGTGACGGCGAAGTTGGAGATGGAGGTGGGACGCGGGGGCTGCATACCTGATATCATCCTTCAATATTATCTGCATCTTTATCCTTTTGGGTGGGCACAACCTTTATACTGATTAGCTCCGAAATAGCTTCGAAAATCCAGAGGTTGCATGCTTTGTCATACAAGATCGGTAGAGTCGGGGACCTCAAGGTGGGCTCCTACGCCATCGTGGACGATGAGCCGAGCAGGATCATGTCCATCCAGAAGAGCAAGCCGGGGAAGCACGGGAGCGCAAAGTTCAGGTGCTCCGCAGTGAGCATCTTCGACGGGAGCAAGAGGAGCTTCGTGAGCCCCGTGGACACAAGCATCAACATCCCCATCGTCGAGAAGAACGCCGCTCAAGTCGTCTCCATGAACCCCAACGGCCTCCAACTCATGGACCTGGAGACCTACGAGGTCTTCGACGTCGCCACGCCCGATGATCAGGAGATCGTCGCTAAACTCGAGGCGGGCAAGGAAGTCGAGTACTGGAAGATCATGGGCCGTTACAAGATCCAGCGGGTCAAGGGCTAGGGCGAAGGTTTTAGGATGAAGCGCATCGATCAGATGCGTCTAAGGGCCGGCATGACCGTCGGCGAGCTAGCCGAGGAGATGCGCCGGGCCGGGGTGATCGGCGCGGGCAGGGTCGGCAGGGCCGTCGAGATAGTAGCGGAGATGTTCTCGGACCCGGACTACACGACGTTCATCACCCTCTCGGGACCCCTGGTGCCCAGCGGGATGCGCCTCATATTCAGGGACCTCATCAGGGACGGCTACGTCGACGCCGTGGTCTCCAACGGGGCCAACCTGGTCCACGACATCGTGGAGGCGATGGGGCGGGCCCACATGGTGGGCGACGTGGACGTCGACGATCGCGTGCTCCTGGAGAAGGGCATCAACAGGGCTTACGACATTTTCATCGAGAGCGACACATGGATCGCGCTGGAGGAGTACATCGGGGGGGTCCTCGACGACATCCCCGAGGAGGGGAGGGTCGGGGTGCCCATCCACGGGCTGATCCGGGAGATCGGCCTCAGGATCGAGGACGAGGGCTCGATTCTCGGGACGGCGGCCCGGAAGGGTGTGCCCATCTTCAGCCCGGGCTTCCTCGACTCGATGCTCGGGATCCCCCTCTGGATGTACTCGAAGAGGAGCAGGCTCGTCATCGACCCCATCAAGGACTTTGACCTCCTCGGGGAGATGGTCTACGAGGCGAAGAAATCGGGGGCCATCATCCTGGGCGGGGGGACCCCGAAGCACCACGCCCAGTACATGAACACTCTCAGGGAGGGTCTCGACGCTGCGGTGCAGATCAGCTCGGCTCGTGTGGAGGATGGGAGCCTGAGCGGTGCGCCGCTGAAGGAGTCGGTGAGCTGGGGGAAGCTCAAGGGGGACAAGGCTTCCACGATCTTCGGGGACGTCACCATCGTATTCCCGCTGATCGTGGCGGCCGCCCTCGAGAGGATAAAGGGGTAGAACCCAGTCATCGAACCTTTTCTCAGAGGCCCAGCTCTTCCAGTAGGGCGTCGAGCTCCTCAGGTGTCAGACCATACCTCTCGGCGATGCCGTCCAGCTCCTCCGGATCCTGTTCAGAGACCTCGCTCTCCTCTGTGAGGGGGTTCACGGGCTCTCCCCCGAGGTCGAGGCGCATAATGTCCCACCGGGTGTAGTGGCCCAGGGCGTCGAAGTATGCCTTGGTGTGGCGGCGGTCGTCGGCGTCGAGCTCGGCGTAGATGATCTCCTCCCGGTCGAAGACGGGTTCCCTGAGGTAGACCCCGGCGGGGTTGACGATGCAGCTTCCCCCTGCGGCGATGTTGAAGTCCCTGCAGTAGTCGGGCATCTCGTCGTCGGGGATGTACTGGCTGACGCTGATGACGAAGGTCTGGGTCTCGAATGCGTACTCCCTGATGGCGTGCTCGATGTCGCAGAGATGGGTGGAGTCCCCGGCCTGGTAGCGCCTCTTGGCGCCGGGGGGGCGCTCCATCACCCACCAGCCCGGCCAGACTGCGCAGTGGATCTCCTCCCCGAGGATCGCCATCGCGGCCTTCTGGAGGGTCATGTGGTTCTCGTAGCAGACCATCCCGCCGATGACCCCGATCCCGGTGTCGAAGACGGCGACGTCGCTCGCGTCCCCCATCCCCCAGATCATACGCTCTGCGTGGGTGGGCATCAGCTTCCTGTGGCGCCCCAGGACCTCCCCGTCGTCGTCGATGAAGAGGATGGTGTTGTAGAGGGTCTCGCTGCCGAGGCGGTCGTCCATCTCGCTGCAGCCCAGGGCCGTGATGATCCCGGCGTCCCGGGAGGCGTCGCAGATGACGTCGGTGTCATCGCTGGGGATCTCGATGCTGTTCTTCTGGTACTCGACCATGAGGTCCGACCAGCGGCTTATGGGCTGGAGCCCCCTCCAGTAGGGGTAGCCGGGGACGAAGGTCTCCGAGAAGACCACGAGGCGGGCGTCGTTCTTCCCTGCCTCCTCGATGGTCTTGCAGGCCTTGTCGATGGTGGCCTCCTTGTCCATGAAGACCGGTGCGACCTGGGCGGCCGCCACCTTCACCTTGTCCAACATTGAGAATCTCTTGAGAATACGCCGGATGGGTATAAAGAAATGGTGGAGGGGGTCAGCGGCCCTTCAGGTACTCGGCTATCATGAGGCCGCTCCCCAGCTGGATCCTCACCAGCTTTTGTATCGGGATCACCTCGATCTCAGCCTCCCTCGCGACCACGTCGTTCTTCTCCAATAGTCTCGCGTGGATCTCTTCCCTGATTCCGTGGATCTTGGGGGTCTTTCCTCCGGCCATGGACTGGTCTGCCACCCTCAGCGCCATCCCCATCCTGAGCATGGAGTAGAACTTGGTGCTCACCCTCGAGTCGAATTCCTGGGCTACCGTGGCCTTTCCCTCGTAGTCGGGGGTGGTCTCCGCGTGCCTCCTCCGTGGAGCGTTTCTTTTCTCGAAATTCTCGAGGTAGTCGGAGACGGTGGCGTAAAGCCTCGATGACCTGTCCGCTTCCTCCGCGATCTCCTGGAACCTTGGTTGTAGGTACTCATAGTCCTCCTCGCTGCGCCGGATGCCGTCGAGAACCGCCTCTCTCCGCATCGCCTCCGATGGGGTGTTGTCGGTGACCCTCTCGTCGTAGTAGTAGGGCATCTCGCAGACGAGGGTGAAGCCGTCGCAGACGCTGCGGAGGTATCCGTGACTGCTGGTGCCGTTCTGGATGATGGTGGCGGGGTCGACGTCCGAGTTCCTCTCGTTGAAGTCGTAGCTCTCCTCGACGCCGAACATCTCGAAGATGGCGTCGTCGAGCTTCTCGATGTAGGGGGTCTCCGGCTCCCCCATGTGGAGGGGTAGGCCCTGCTCCCGGACGATGGCGTGGAACCTCGGGTACAGCTCGGGGGTGGGCTCGCCGATGTACCAGTAGACGCCGCAGAACCCTGCGTTGTGGAGGTTGTAGAGGAACTCGGGCCTGTGATCGTCGATGATCTTCATCAAGGCCCTGGTCTCGGGGAGGGGGCTGTGGAAGTGGAGGGTCTTGTAGTCGATGGGGAAGGTCCACTCCACTTGGTTCTTCCCGGGGGGCCTGTAATAGTTGAGGGCGTAGGTGAGGGGGGTGAACTCCTCCTTGAACCAGCCCTCGTTGAGCCTGGCCCCGTCGGGGTCGACGCACTTTATGATGTGCCACGTGTAGCCGAGCGTCTCGCGGAGGTCATCGTCCTCGGCGAGCCTCCCCGCGAGGTATTCGAGGGTCATGGAGCCGATGGGCTCGTTGGGGTGGGGGAACCCGAAGAGCAGGGCGTTCCTCGGGCCGTCCCCTATCCTGAGGCAGTGGATCTCCTCTCCCTCGGTGGAAACTCCCGCCTTGAACATCTCCACGTGCCCGTGTTCATCGGCGAGGGCCTCCGAGCCGGCGTTCAGCTCGTCGACTGTGAGGAACTCCCCGTAATCGGGTACCGATTCGACTATCTCGTTGAACTTGTCCAGATCCATCTCCTTTTATCACACATTTGAAGGATTTAAGATCCCGAGTTACCCGTGAGCGTCTTGTGGAACCGATTTCTTTGCTCTATAACCCTAAGAACTCGACGGCATTGGCTCCCAGAATCAGTTCCTTTTGCTCGTCGGTGAGCAATGGGAGCTCCCTGACCCTCTCCACGGTGTGGAGGATGCTGTACCATGGGAAGTCGGAGCCCATCATCACCTTCTCCGGACCCACCCTGAGTATGAGCTTGGCGAGGTCAAGATCCGTGGGGGCTCTGGGTGCCCCGGTCCACTCGATGATCTCGCAGATGTCGTAGAGGGCGCCCGGGTGGGCCTCGGCGAACTCCGGGAGCCGTCTCCACGATCCTCCTCCCATGTGGGCCATCACGATCCTCAGCCCGGGGAAAGCCTTCATCACCGGGGTGAACGCCTCGGGGGTCGCGTACTGGTCTCCGCTTTTTGCGGGTCCCACGTGGGCAATAATCGGGAGGTCCAGCTCGACGCAGGCCCTCCAGACCCCCGACATCCTCGGGTCGTGCATATAGAATCCCTGGCTCACCGGGTGGACCTTGACTCCTTTCGCCCCCCTGTCCTGGGCCATCTCCCTGACGTGAGCCTCCATCTCTTCAGGGCTGAGGATTCCGGGATCCACGCCGACGAAGGGGATCAGCTCAGGGTGGCTCCTCGCGAGGTCGCAGACCCACTCGTTGGAAGCCTTCAACCTGCTGTCCAAGTTCGCGGCGATCTCTTTGACAGCTTTCTCTCTTTGTTCATCGGTGAGGTCTCTGGGTAGTTCCAGCTTTCCTTCTTCCATCAGGCTCGAGCGGGAGCAGAGGTTGACCACCACCGCTTTCTCGGCCCCCGCCTCCTCGATGGCCGTCAGCGCCTCCTCGGACGAGCCCCCGTAGCGGCTGAGGGTCACGTCCTTCTCGCCGTACTCCCAGATCTCGTACTCCTCTTTTCCCAGGTGACCCTGCTCACTCGTCCTGTAGATGTGGATATGGATGTCGATGACTGGGGAATCCAAATCTGCTCACGAAGGCATTGGAGTTCGCAGCCCATAAGACTTCCAGTGGGAGAGAAAAAGGGGGGATGGGCTTAGAGGGCGTCTGCAAAGAACTTTTTCAGCCGCTCCTCGATGGGCTTACCCATCGCGTAGACGTTGTGCTCCACATCGGGGAAGATGTTGAGCTCCACGACGCCTCCAGCAGCCTCGAGGGCCGCCGCGAGGGGCCTGGCGTTGGTCTCCGTCGGGATGTTAGCGTCCTTGAACCCGTGGTAGATCCCTGTCCTTGGGAGGGGCGTCCCGGGCTTCAGCTTCTGGAGCCTAGGCATAGGGTCGTAGGGCCCGATCTTCGCGATGGCCTCGTCGTCCGGGGTGTCCTCGGGGAGACCGTAGGCCCTGATGCACGGGGCCTTGAACTTCTGCTCTCGAATCACGGCGGTGAGGTTCGCGACGGCCTGCATCACAGCGGCGGCCTTCACCTTCCCGGCGAGGGGCCCCAGCACGGAGTTCCAGATCAGGGCTCCCCCCAGGCCTCCGCCCATGAGCCCCGTCCGGGTCGCGTCGATGCCGGGGCACTCATCGAGGGCCTCGTATAGGGCGGCGTTCGCGGCGACGGAGTCGGGGTTCCCCCAGTGGTCCCCGCAGGCGTGGGAGCCCGCGATGGCGCAGCGCCCTCCTGCCATGACTGCTCTCAGGTACGCCGTCTTGGACTCGGTGTCCAGCCAGTCTGACTCTCCGTCTCGTACGTAGCCCCGGGCCCCGTGATGGTGGATAACCACGGGCGCCGGCTCGCCGTTCTTGTAGCTCGCAGGGGTCCAGAGGTAGCACCACTCGCCCCCGGCCTTGAAGAAGACCTTCTGCTCCCCGTCTCTCAGGGGTGGAATCGCGGTCATAGAATCACTGATCATGCGTTAGCCTGTGGAGATAAAACAGTTGGCCGCCCCGCGTTCATGTTAAAAACACCGTTGACGAGAACTAGGAATGGTGCCTGAATGGTTCAGCTTGTCGAGAAGTCGTGGCCCGAGGCCGGGAAAATCTTCGAGGAGAATGACGTTGCGATCCTCCCGGTGGGGAGCACGGAGCAGCACGGCCCCCATAACCCCCTGGGGACCGATCACCTCATCGCTGCGAGGATGGCCTTCGAGGTGGGGGAGAGGACCGGGGTACCGGTGCTCCCCGTCGTCCCGGTGGGGGTCTCCGATCACCACAGGCAGTTCCCGGGGTCTCTCTGGGTGCCCCCCGATGCCTTCAGGGGCTACGTGAGGGCCATAGCCCTGGCCGCCGCGAGTCATGGTGTCAAGAAGTTTCTGGTGATCAACGGCCACGGGGGGAACACCCCGAGCCTCATGGAGGTCGCCGGGGAGCTCCGGAGGGAGCACGGTGTCTTCGCTGCGGTCGCCTCCGCCTTCCCGCCGATGGACGGCCACGCCGGGGAGGGGGAGACCAGCGCCAACCTCTATTTCCACGGCCACCTCGTGAGGATGGACCGGGCCGTGGACACGAAGCAGAACGAGAAGCTGGGGAGCCTCAATGTGGAGGGTTTCAACTTCGTCTACCCGGGGAGGTTCGCCTGGGACACCCTGGACCTGAGCCCCACGGGGGTGATGGGGAGCGCCGGGGCCACCATCCGGTCCACCGCCGCCTCCGAGGAGAAGGGCCGGGAGTTCATGGAGCCCTACATCGACGAGCTCTGCGCCCTGGTGGAGGAGCTGAAGGAGGCGGACGTCGAGGGGCTGTTGCCCAAGCCCCACAAGTGACCCGGATCGGGCGGGTTCGGGGAAAATCGTTCCTGTTTTCACAGGATCGAAGCTTAGAATCCCCCATCAATCATTGAAAGTCCTTATTAGAAAATCCCCGCCTTGCATTGCTCCGAGTAAGAATGGCGTCTCAGACGGTTCAGGTAACAGAGGTTATACCCCGGAGGATGACCCGGCTCCAGTTCATAGACTTCACCAGGGGCCTAGTGATGGTCCTGATGGCCTGGGACCACGCCTCCAACTTCTGGAATCAGGTCCACGGGGGGATCGAGGGCATCTTCCCCTACAGGAACCCCAACCTGGACCTCGTCTGGACCCTGGCCCGTTTCGTGACCCACTACGCCGCCCCCACATTCGTCTTCCTCTCAGGGGTCTCTCTCGCCCTCTCCGTGCATAAGCGGCTGAGCCGCGGGGACTCCCAGAGGGACATCACTCTCCACATCATCGTCAGGGGGCTGCTGCTCCTCGTCTTCGAGGCGCTCATCGTGTCCCCTGCGTTCGACCTCCCCCGCTATTACTTCGGGGTCATCGCCTGCATCGGGGTAGGCCTCATCATCTTCAGCGTCTACAGGCGCCTCCCCGCCACGGCCATCCTAGCGTTCTCGCTGATCATCATCCTCACCCAGCAGTGGGTCGACCTCAGCTTCATCCCCTTCGACGTCGCCTGGGGCCACTACCTGAGGCGGATCATCGCGGAGCCGGGATTAACCTGGCATCCCTACTTTACCCTCTACACCCTGGTCCCCTGGTTCGGGGTGATGGGGCTCGGCTGGACCTTCGGGAGCTTCCTCGACGGGTTCGACCGGGAGAAGCTGCCCAAGCTGAAAACGCCTCTCGTCGTAGCGGGTGTCGCCTCCATAGCCCTGTTCTTCGTGGTGAGGCTGACGAACGGCTACGGGAACCTGGTGCGCCGCTGGAGCATGGACATCCTTGACTGGCTCTACATCTCCAAGTACCCGCCCAGCATCGCCTTCCTCCTCTGGACCCTGGGGGGCATGTGCCTCTTCATGGCGGTCGGCATCTGGCTCCAGGAGAAGGGCTGGTCGGACAAGAACGTGGTGGGGGCCTTGCACACCTTCGGGAGGGTCCCCCTGTTCTTCTACCTCATCCACCTCTGGCTCTACAGGCTCAGGCTCCCCAAAGTCCCCGCCCCCTTCTACCTGAACCTCTGGCAGACCATGGCCTGGTGGGCTGTGGGGCTGGTGGCCCTCTGGTTGCTCAGCAGCCGTTACGAGAAGCTGAAGAGGAGGTATCCGAGGTTCCTCCAGTACATCTGAGGTGAAATTGAATGGAAACAAGAATAGGAATCGAGAAGGACCCTGTCTTCAGCCCCCGGAATTTGCTCGTCGTGGCCGTGATAGTGTCCGCTGTGACCGGCGGCAACCTCTGGCTCCACAGGGGAGACCCCCCCGTGGGCTACGGGAGGTACACGGGATTCGGCTTCACCCTCGAATACAGCCTCCAGAAGACTATCAATGTGGCGGGGGTCGGATGGGAACCCACGGAGTCAGGCGGCACAGTCACGGTTGCTCTCCAAGGCATGGGTCTCGATCAGTACGGCGTCATCTGGAACACTCCCGAGAGCATGCCGACCACAATGAGAAGCCTCGAGGGCTCTCTGGAGTACATCTTCGGTTTAATCATGATCGACGGGACTGTGATCACAAACATAGGGCCTCGCATGTCCATGTCCAAGGACGGCCACGATATGATCTACCGGACTTGGAGCCTCATGGAGTCGGGCTTCGCCATCCCCGGGATAATTGGATCCTGGTACTGCGAGGATGCAGGCAAGTACATCCAGTTCTACCTGCTCTACCTGCCCGACCCCGCGAATCCGACGGTGGACCCCCAGGAGCTGGAGCAGAAATGGCTGGGATACCTCGATCAGGTCACGTGTCAATGATAAAGGTGAATAGATGAAAATGAATCGAAAAATGCATACCGCCATCGGAGCATCCGCCGGCATCACTCTGAAAGCGAGAATTATGGGCGTATACGCCCGGGGGCTCGACCGCCCCCTCGCATTAACCAACCCGACGGAGGTGAAAGAATGAGAAAAGAGAAAGGATTAGGATTCGGAGGCCTCCTCATCGGCTTCGGAGCCGGGTGGATAGTCTTCGACGCCATGCGGATAACCAGCCAGTTCTTCGGATACTTCCTACTCATCGCCGGGGCCCTCATCGTCGTGAGCACTCTGGTCTCCTGGAAGAGCCCGGGCTTCGACATCGGCGGCCTCACCAGGGGCCTCATGATAGGCCTTCTGGTCTCCCTGATTGCCACCTCGGGCACGGACCCTTTCATCAGGAGCTGGGGCATCGACTCTAACTGGGGCGACTACAGGGCCCAGGAGACGAGGGCCCTCACGGGCGACCTCGCCGTCGACGGCGTATTCCTGGACATCGACAGCTTCAACGGCCCCATCGCGGTCTCCACCTGGGTCGAGGACGAGTACAGCATAAGCATCCTCATCAGGGCCAGGGGTGAGACCGACGGCGACGCCGAGGACAACCTCGACGACATAGAGTTCGACCTCACCGAGACCGTCCTCAGCGGAGTCATGAGGCTGGTGCTGAGGCACAACGTCCCGAGCAACAAGATGAGCCTCTACACACTAGCTGTCGAGGTGATGCTCCCGGCGGACGCCGAGGTGAGCGTGGACCTCGACTCCAGCAACAAAAAAATCGTCCTCACCGATATCACAAACAAAGACATAGACATCAGCACCTCCAACGG
>JACKQG010003063.1_pt1 | contig 20949 bp, 19 predicted proteins | sample 8237621 | NCBI WGS metagenome assembly JACKQG01 (sample SAMN15677084, study PRJNA649215) | marine metagenome | biome: marine; feature: Black Sea; material: saline water; isolation source: suspended particulate matter (SPM) from the Black Sea western gyre | collected 2013-06-09/2013-06-10 | depth... | reverse complement strand
TGGATGCCCCAATGCAATTGCACCGCCATTCAGATTAATTTTATCCATATCCCAACCACCTTCTCGGATTACATATAGAGATTGGGCTGCAAAGGCTTCATTGAGTTCAATTGTTTCAATATCCTCCATGGTTAACCCAGCTTTTTTCAATGCTTTTTCTGTCGCCGGCAGTGGGCCTGCACCCATACGCGTCCAATCCAATCCGGCAATGGCGCGACTCATAATTTCCGCCCGAACTTTAAGACCATGTTTTTTTGCATACGAATCACTGGTAATCAGGATCGCAGAAGCACCAATTGAGAAGGGACTGCTGCTGGCCGCCGTAACGGTACCGCCTTCGATAAATGCGGGGTTTAAACTTTCGATTTTTTCCACATCCGGTTCCCGGGGGCCTTCATCTTTCTCAACCGTTGTTTCATCATCAACTTTAATCGGGATTAATTCATTGTTGAATTTACCATCCGCGTATGCCTTTAAAGCTTTTTCATGAGATTTGATAGAAAATGCATCTTGATCTTCACGCGATATATTTCCGTCTTTGGCGAGATTTTCTGCAGTTTCGCCCATCCCGATGTAAAATTCCTGTTCGGCTAATTCTGGATTAAAATCAGGCGCAAATCCGCCTGGCGGAATGGAAAACATATCTTCAACTCCGGCGGCAATTCCCACATCAATATCCCCGCTTTCGATGGCGGTACTTAATTGGTGAAGTCCATCCATGGCTGATCCGCAAAAACGATTCACTACTTTTCCACCTGCTTCTTTTGGGATGCCGGCAAGGACAGCTACCGAACGCCCAATAATCATCCCCTGGGGTCCTTCAGGAAAAGCGCATCCCACCACCACATCTTCAATATCTTCCGGTTTTACTTTTTCATTTCGTGCAAGTAATCCTTTGATGACTTGGGCTGTTATATCGTCAGGGCGCATACCAACTAATGGATTATTTCGAGTTCCGATAGGCGATCTGACTGCGTCGATAATGACTGATTTTATGCTCATAATTAACTCCTAAAATGGGTATTCTTTTTGTTTAAATATTCTTTGGGCGACTTCACGTTTCAGATTTACGATATCTGTTGGCATTAACATTTTTGCCTGGAAATTCTTCATTTGATCGAAAACATCTGGTGTTGTATGTCCTCCATAGATGCCATTGAGTGCTGTAAGGGACATATTCAATAATCTCAACACCATTTCTGCAGTGAAGATTTTTGCTATACTGCAAACAGTTCGATCGTGATTACCTTCATCCATTATTTTTTGTGCTCGAACAACGGTGCTTTCTCCCGTATATAAATCGATGAAAATATCTGCCAGCATCTCCGTGATTTGCTGTTGGTGTTTCAAATCCTGTCCAAATTTATTCAGGGCTTCATTAAAGACAAATAGAGCTAATCGTTTTCCAGTTTCAATTGTCTCACATTCTGCAGCAAGTGGCCCATTGTTATTCTCAAGTGTGCCATTAGACATGAATTGATCAATGTTTTTTATTGCTTCACGGACGGGTAATTCTTCCATCAAGGCTTTTTTCATCATATACCCTGTAATGATTTGGCGATTTATTTCATTGGTTCCTTCCCAGATTTGGTTGATTCGATCATCTCGGTATGCAGAAGCCATTGGATATTCTTCCAAAAAACCATATCCACCAAAAATCTGCAATCCTTCATTCACAACAAAGTGACTCGTTTCGCTGCCATAGACTTTCGTCATAGAAGTTTCAATAGCAAATTTTTCCATGGCTTCTCCAACATGGATATAATAGTTTGGATCAGAACTATCCAAATCATCGATTTCGCTTTGAAGGAGCCCTATTGTTCGATAAACCATACTGTCCGCAGCAAAAGTTCGGATAGTCATGTTGGCTATTTTTTTAATTATGGCATCAAATTGGGAAATTGATTGTCCAAAGGCGCGCCGTTCCAGAGCATAATTGGCAGCCGCTTCAATACCATTTTTTGATCCCCCCACACCGGAAGCACCCAGTTTAAATCTACCAATATTAAGTACGTTAAATGCAATGGTTGCTCCTGCACCCACTTTATATAGAAGATTTTCTACAGGGACTTTTGCATTTTGAAAAATGAGCGAAGTAGTGGAGGATCCTTTCATACCCATTTTCTTTTCCTCTGCACCCGTAGAAAATCCTTCTGTTTCTCGGTCAACAATAAATGCACTGAACTTCGTCCCATCCACTTGGGCGAAAACAACAAACACATCTGCCCATCCGCCATTTGTAATAAATATCTTTTCTCCATTGAAAATATAATGTTTCCCATCTTCGGATAGAACAGCAGATGTTTTTCCTGCCAAAGCATCGGAACCTGCGGTTGGTTCCGTCAATCCATAAGCGCAAATAATTTCACCGGTTGCAATCTTTGGAAGATATTTTGCTTTTTGTTCAGGTGTACCAAACCAAAGTATAGGTAATAAACCTATTCCCGTTTGAACTGACCAGGTTACAGAAAAAGATGGACTAAATGTTAATGCTTCCGCAACAATAGCTGATGTTACTTTATCCAGATCCATACCGCCATATTCTTCAGGTATATCGATACCTAACAAACCCAATTCACCCATCTCCTTAATGAGGGAAAGTGAGAGGTCTTTATCATATTTCTCGATAGCTTCTTTTTGAGAAAGAATACGTTCTTTATCAAATTCTTTCACCATTTCGTAAATTTCACGATGTTCTTCTGTAAAATCTTCCCGGGTATAAACTGTGGCATTTGTGGTGGGTTCTACTAAAAAGCTTCCACCGGTTTTGTATGTTATTTTGGGTTCACTCATGTGATTTTTTCCTCATGTTTTTTCAAAAGTCCTGCGAGAATAAAGTCGGTAATTGTTTCCATATATTCGGTGACAGATACACCATGGGCTTCAAACAGGGTAAACCAATTAATGGATTCAATATTCACCATGATGGACAAAGCGGTTATCCGTCCATTCACTTTTTTAAATTCACCCGAGTGGACGCCTCGATAAATAATTTCTTCAATGAGTTCAAGAAAATGTGTATAAACTTTTTGGAGTTTTTTCCTGAAATCTGGATCTTTTTGAGCCATAGACCAAAATTCAGTTAAAGCCACAAATGGTTGCGGGTCGGACTCATTCTGGTCAATAAAATATTTAAATAAATCCTTTAGCTGTTGAGATGGTGGTGCATCTTCTTCAACAATGTGGTTTAAGGTAACACTATATCGAAGGACCCAAAAATTAATTAAATCTAGATACATTTCCTTTTTGGATTTATAATACCAATATATGGCACCCTTGCTTAATTGGGATTCCTGAACCACATCATCCATACGTGATCGCTCATATCCCTTTTGAACTAAGACGGAGAGAGCAGCATCTAAGATCTGATCTTTTCGTATATCTTGCTTTGTTTTATTCATAAAATAAACCGACCGGTCGGTCTATTTTACAGAATTATGGTTTTTCTAACAAGAATAATATTTATTAATAAGAAAAATATATTTGCATTAAATATCTGTCATAATGTACATTCGCTAATGAGAATCAGTCTCAATACTATTAATAAACAAATAAAACAGGATATTTAATGTTAAAAAAGGTTGCTGTGGGGATTGTTTTTGTCGGTATCATAACCAATTTTGTGTTTGCACAAGATGAATTCTTTGAACCGGGATATGCGGTTGGCGGTTATGGTGAACTTCACTATAATTCTTCAAAAATAGGGGAAGATGATGCATCGAAAAAAATGGATTTTCATCGATTTATTATTTATTATGGATATAACTGGACGGAAAGATGGTCCTTTAAATCTGAAGTAGAATTGGAACACAATTACGTAAAAGACGGTAATGGTGAATTGGAATTGGAACAGGCATATGTGAACTATCATTCAGATAATTTTGGATTTCAGGCTGGGGTTATTTTACCTTCTGTTGGTTTGATAAATGATTTTCATGAACCACCATTGTTTCTCTCAGTAGAACGGCCAGATTATTCAAAATATATTATTCCAACCACATGGTTCGGAAACGGGGTGGCTGCCTATGGACAATTGGGTGCATTCTCTTGGAAGGCCGTAATGCATGAAGGATTAAATGGCGATGGTATTGCATCCAAGTGGAGCCAGGGAATCCGCGGTGGCCGTCAAAAAGGGTATAAAGCCAATGCAGAAGAAATGGTATATAATGGACGCATTGCCTATACAGGAATATTGGGACTGCGGGTCGGTTCTTCTTATACCACAACAAAAGCACTTCGCTCTGGAGAAGATATTAAATCTATAGGTGTATCCCTGATAGAAGTCCATGCCAAGTATGATTCGAAAGGGTTTATGACGGTGGCTGAGTGGGGAAATATCAGTTATACTGATCATAGTGTTAACTCTTCTACGGGGTATTATGTGGATTTGGGATATGATATTGGTAAAATGCTAAAATTGGACGGTAAACTATATCCATGGATTCGCATGACCGATATTAATCCTGGTGTGGGGCATGAATCTGAAGACAGTAAACATTACAGCAAAATAGTGTTTGGGCTCACCTATAAACCCATAAATCAAATTGCATTCAAATTGGACTTCAGTACCAAAACATATGCAGATGTAGAAAAAGATAAAGCCACACTATTAAACCTAGGGGTTGGTTATAATTTTTAGGAAAATTTCAAAACATGTAAGGATACAATTCTCCAGTAGAAAAACTCTCATCCGCTTGAGAATATCCTCTATTAAAAATCCATTCTATGGATTTGTATTTTTATGTGTATTCTGTTCTGGTTTGCAAGGTGGTATCAAGGAGGATGTGGAAAAAATAATCAAATCCCAATATGGGGATTCTATTGTTTTTTCAATGAAAAAACTATCATTGGATAAACGGGTGAGAACCGAAGTTGAACAAAAAGTTCATCAACGATTTTTTAAAGATTTTATTTATGTATGGACGATTGAAGCGGATGAAAGCGTAAAAGCATTTGGTCTATTGGATAATGTAAAAGGGCTATCCATGCCCATCACCTTTTTGGTGATTTACGACCCTAAGGGGATCATATTAAATACCCATGTGATTAAATATCGTGAGCCCTATGGCGGCGAAATTGCCAGCCCAAGATGGGTGGCACAATTTAGGGGTCGATCAAGTCAATCAAGCTATGTGGTGGGGGACGGTATAGATGGCATTTCTGGCGCCACAATTTCTGTATATAGTTTAACCACAGGTGTTATGAAACTGAGTTTGCTTTTTCCATTAATTAAACCACAACTATGACCAACCTGAAATCCATTAGATTTTTTCCGAGGGAATTGAAAATCCTTATTGCTGTATTTGTGGCTGTGATGACCATTGGCGTCACCCTTGGATTAATCTATATTGGGGTGAATACAGATTACACTCCAGCAGGCACGCAATCGTATTATGCAGGGGATGATGTTACATCTGATTTCGAGATACCGGAGCAATATCCGAAATCAATTGAAGCATTATTATTAACGACCCATACCCATGTGATTGCATTTTCAATTATATTTTTTATCATGGGGGGATTACTGTTTTTTACAGATAGACTCTCAAAAAAATGGAAATTATTTTTCATGATAGAACCTATTATTTCAACAATGGTGACATTTGGGTCTTTTTTTGCGATTCGATATATCCACCCAAATTTTGTTTACATTACAATGGTGTCGGGTGTGTTGATGTATGGGTCATTTTATATCATATCATTTATCATTCTCAGAGAATCTATTTCACGTGATTAACTGATTTAAGGAGATTATTGTTATGGGAGAATTTTGTTATCAATCCAAAAATGGCCGGAGTTATAAATGTAAAAAATGTGCCAAAATTCATATTGAGTATGGAACCACTATTATTGAATTGGACATTAATCAATTTTGGAAATTTGATAAATATATAAAAAATATAAATCCAGTCTTGGGAAAAGACCAGCCACTCATGTTGCCACTCCTAGGAACGTCAATATTTTGTCGGTTCACACAAAAAGAATTTGAAGAATTTAAGTTATTGATTTCCTATACACGGAAGTATTTGACTGATGATTATTTTATGAGCATAGGAATGATGAACCAACTGAGTGGCCATACGTGGCCAGTAGAAATAGATAAAACACAGCCCAATTAGTAGGAGTAAAAATGATTAAGTATATATCGATAATGATAGTGTCCGGACTTATTTTAAGTGGATGTTCAATGGAGGCTAAAACTAAAAAGGTTCTCACAGTAAATTCAAAAGATGTAATTATTCTGGCTATGCACGGCGTACCCGCCAATGATACACCGGAAGAAAAGGTGGGCGAATATCATAAACTCCATGGTATGATGAAATCGGCACCGCCCCATGTGATTGAAAATATTCAATATCATTTTGAACAGTTAGACAGCCTTGTAAGGTATTGGCCAAGAACACCAGAAAATGATCCCTATTATTTTGGCACCAAAAAAATTGCGGATGAAATGGCGAAGAAAACTGGAGCAACAATTTTCTTCGCGTTTAATGAATTTTGTGCTCCTGATTTACCGACTGCCTTTCAAAAAGCTGCTGATCATGGTGCAAAGCGCATTACGGTGATTACTGCGATGTTAACCCCTGGGGGAAACCATGCAGAAATTGATATTCCAAAAGCAATTGAAGTTGCAAAAAAAGTCCATCCTAACATTGAATTTAATTATGCATGGCCTTTTGGTATTGATCCGATTACCGACCTATTGGTGAATCAGATTGCGTCATTTATAAACTGATTTCTTCTATTTTGTAGGAATTAAGTTAATTATTATTTAAAAAAAGGTTGTAGCGAGAGAACTTTAAATTTTAAATTTCGAACATAAATTCGAAACATAAAATAAGAGGTTGAAATGATTTCAGAAAGGCAAGCGAAAGAGAGGGAATTCCGTAAAGAACAGATCCTTGAAGGGGCTCTCATTGTATTTAAATCTCAAGGGCTGGAAAGAACCACTATGGATGAAATTGCAAGGGAATCAGATTTCGGGAAAGCGACTCTGTATTATTATTTCAGCTCGAAGGAAGAGATATTTATTGAACTATTGGACCGAGGATGGAAAATGATCTGGGAATCGATTGAACCGATAATTCATGGTAAAGATCAGCCCAAAGATACATTTATTAATTCACTCATAATAATTGGCGGGTTGGTTACTGAAAATCAGGTATTATTTGAATTTTTATTTACAGCCCCTCAAACGATGCCCATCACTCTATTAGAAAGTAAACCAACCTGGAAAAATTATCAAAACAAAATGTATGGTGTATTTCAAGGATTGCTTGAAGAAGGAATATCAAAAGGCGAATTTCCACAAATGCGCTCTGACCTTATGATGCGGGCTATTGGCGGATTATTCCACGGATTATTTTTCCTCGGTCACGGGAAAAAACCTGTCTCTGCAGACACGATGGAAGATTTTATTTCTGATTTCATCGGAAAGACTCTTAAATAATGAGAAGATTTTTTCTATTTTTGGTCGTATTCACATCAATTCTTCTTGCTGACAAGGGCCTAACCCTCTCAGGTTCGATTAAAGATAAAAAGACGCAAAAATCACTTCCCAATGTGAATATATCTGTTCTTGGAACTGATATGGGGACCGTTTCGGATCCAAATGGAAATTTTAGTATTGACCTGGACGACGGTTCATATCAACTTCAGTTTTCTTTGATCGGATTTAAATCAACCATTAAGCGTTTTGATTTAGGGGATGGTCATTTAGTGACATCTATTAATATGGTTTCGAATTTGCTTGGAAAGGTAAGCCAGGAAGTATCTGGTACGATTAGAAATGGGAAGACGGGTAAGCCACTAAAATCAGCTAACGTGTATATTGAGAAGGAAGGTATTGGTACAGCCACAGATGATTATGGGTATTATTCATTAACAGATTTACCTATGGGCAAATACTTGATTGAAATTTCCCATATTGGTTTTACAACCTATTATGAAATTATAAATATACCTCGAGCTGAATCCTTCGATATCCAGTTGTATCCTGCATTAATTTTAATGGATAATTTGGTTGTTACGGGTACTCGAACGGAACGCTATTTAAAGGATACACCTGTTACGACTCATGTAATTAAAGGAGAAAAATTAACAGAAAGAGGCGCAGTTGATTTATCCCAGCTCATTCAGGAATCTACTGGTATTAACGTGGTTGAAAATCAATTTGGTACTGGTGTGGAGTTAAACGGATTTGATGCAAATCACATTTTACTTTTGGTTGATGGAGCCAAAGTTGTGGGCCGGGTAAATGGCCAATTGGATATGTCGCAAATCCCAATCAACCAAATTGAACGTATTGAAATTGTGAAAGGATCAACATCAGCCTTATATGGGAGTGAAGCTATGGGTGGCGTGATTAATGTATTTACTAAAATGCCAATAAATCCCACGACTTTAAATTCTGAAATTACCTTGGGTTCATTTGGCCAACAGAATCAATCTCTTTCCTTTAGCCGTTCCAATAAAAAAGCCAATTGGACAATGAATGGTGGTCATAGAAGCTATGGCGGGTACGATTTGGATGATGAAACGATCTGGGAAGATGGTAGCCGTTACGATAAACGAAATTTAGGGTTTAAATATAATCGAACCGTTAGTGATCGGCTAAATATTTTATTTGATACCCGTTATTTCGTTGAGACTCAAACCTTAATTAGTAGTCATGTTTTCAAGGATTTATCGAATAATAACCGAGCGTCTATTCGTGCAAAATTTGAATATAACCTGGAGAATTGGGTGCTTAAATCCAGCCTTGAACAATCTGAGTATAACCATGGGTTTGATCGTATTGTCATAAAATCGGGGAATCTCATAAAAGGATCATTGACGACTGATAATCTTTTTTCATCAAATTTTCAGTTTATTCGAGAAGGGAAATCCCACAATATATTAGGTGGGTTGGGCTTAGATCGTGAGAGTATCACTTCTGATCGTGTACAAGACGGATTCCGTGATTCAGATTTGGTGAATTATTTTTTTCAGGATGAAATAGATATTTCCAACAAATGGGTTATGGTTGCTGGACTACGGATGGATCACCACTCCATTTATGGGAAGCACACTTCTCCAAAAATATCAATCATGTTTAAACCGGAAATGATTTCTCGTATTCGAATAGCTTATGGCGAAGGATTTCGTGCACCATCATTTAAGGAATTATTTTTGGATTACAGTAATATTTCAGTTGGGTATCATATCATTGGCAATTCTGATTTAAACCCAGAATCGTCAAAAAATATCAATTTGGATATTGAAAGATGGAATACAGGAAAATACCATGGACGGATTAATTTGTTTTGGAATGAGATTAGTGGATTAATTGACTATAAATACTTAGGAATGGTGCAAGGTCAATCGACATATCAATCCATTAATTTATCATCTGTAAGTACGCGTGGTATTGAGGTTGATTTAACATATTTTATAACCGACAAATTTGAAACATGGGTCGGGTATAGTTTGTTGGATACGTGGGACAAAGATAATAAGAGAATGTTGCCTTTAAAAGCTCGGCATAAAAATCAATTTGGATTCAGGTATTCATATTCAAATGGATTGAAATTAAACCTTAGAATGCAATCCATGGGAGAAAGATTCAATTGGGAAGAGAATGAAGAAAGAGAAACAATTCAAAAGGTAATTGATTCATACACGACAATAAATACCCATATTTCATTCCCTCTACCATTGGGATTAAGCGGGTTTGCTGGTGGAAAAAATTTAACAAATTATGTCGATAAAGTTTGGGGCCCTATGCCCGGTAGAGAATGGTATGGGGGCATACGCTTCGACCTCACAAAAAAACAAAAAAGGAAATAACGATGAAAAAGATAATGCTATTACTTCCAATCTTTGGAATGATCATGATTGGATGCGAAGATAATAAAGCTGAAGATACAATCGATGAATCGGTTCAGGAATTTGTATCCGTGAATATTAAGACTACGGGTACAGAATACTTCACTTTTGCCGATAATAAAGGAACAACCACTGAACCTTCCAGCTGGGATCTATCGTTTACGGTTGTTGATTTTCAACCATCGCCTCAAGCACCGGTTATTAAGGATCCGGTCATTATTATTGGCAATGGGAAAACGGCGGCAAAAATAGAAGCAGCATCTCTTGCTGATTTTGAATCGATGCCCGCTGCAACATTGTTTAAAGTGGATAAAGATGGGTACTATACGACGATGGGTTGGTATGATTATGATCATACGACTCATGTAATATCACCCAAAGACTATATCTATGCGATTAAAGTTGATGATGCCAAAAATATCCTATTTGAAATAGTCGATTATTACGATGCGAATGGATCATCCGGCTCATTTACAATTCAATGGAAGTATTTGGCAAATTAGGTTTTAATCTGTTCGATAAATAACCACCAGGAAAAGAGGGCTGAATTCTCGGCCCTCTTTTTATTTTATTAAGAAAAATAGTCTATTCGTTTAGAATCCTCAATTGCCGATATTTCTCCTGATATTTATGAAACAGCATTTTATGTCGATCTCCCATATCCACTTTCCGGCCTTGGATATAAGCCTGAACCACGGTTGTTCTTATTTCCAGAGGATCGCCATTTGAAATGAACAATGTGGCATCTTTACCTGATTCTAAAGATCCAACTTGTTTATCGATACCCAATATTTCTGCCGCTGATAAAGTGATGGATCGCAATGCTTCATTTTTAGGCAAACCATAAGCGGCAGCCATAGCTGCTTGGTTTGAAAGGTTTCGCAATCGATAGGCTGCACCGGCAGATCCAGCGCTGGCGATACAAAATTGGACCCCAGCCTTTTGTAGTAATAATGGCCCTTTATAGGCTTGATCATAATCTTCATACCGTCTTGATGGCAGTGCAGTCACACCTTCATAGATAACAGGAATTTTATTTTCTACTAACAAATCAGTTGTCCTCCAGGCATCTTTTCCACCAACGATAATAATGTTAACATCCTGCCGTTTAGCCCAATGAACAGCTGCATCAATCTGGCGAACTTCGTTTGCATGGATGTAAATGGGTATCTTTCTTTGAACATATGGAATCATGCTTTCCCATCTAAGATCTTCATCATGATAATTTTCGGCAGATCTCGATTTCGTTTGTCGCAGCCGTGCATAAGCCCGGGATTGTTTGATAATATCATCCAATGCTTTTAAGGATTTATTTCGTCGCTCAATTTGTTTTTTTATGGGTGGCGTTCGACCGTATCGACCTCTCGTGCGTGTTCCCATTTGAGGCCAGTTAATGTGCAATCCACTTGGGTGAGACAATGTAGCGTCTTCCCAAGTCCATCCATCCATCATCATAATAGATGATTGACCCGAAACGAGACCTGAGGCAGGGACCACATTTGCAATTAGAACACCATTTGAGCGAGTCGTAGGGATAATCTCAGAATCAGGATTGTAGGCCACATTGGCCCGGACATTCGGATTAAAATCACCTCGTTCAGAATGATCATTGGTTACATCCACCGCATTAATTTCTACCAACCCGATACCGGATACTGCAGCAATAAACCCGGGGTACACATGCTTCCCTTCCAGATCAATGACTTCTGCGCCATTTTGTGGGGCGATGAATTCACCCACATGGGTAATTTTACCATTATCAAAAAGAATTGAACCATGAATCACACCATTTGAAATAGTATGAATCACACCATTTTTTAATAGGATTGGGTGCTTTTGAGGTGCCCCGGGAATTTGATCACTGGCAAAAATTAAAGTAGAACTGAGAATCAAGAATAATATCTTTTTCATTATTTACCACCTTCCATTGTATAAGCTTCCATGGCATTGCAGGAATCAAATCGATTACCGCGCTTTCCTTCAGGTTTCATCGGTTTGTCCCCATTGTCCGGTGAACTTAGAATCTTCTGAATCAGGTCATTTCTCAGTTTTGCGTCCCGCTGTCGGAAATATTGATCCTGTTCCAATGAAAAATATTGTTTTCCTTCGATCCATGTTTGTTCACAAATGGAATAAGAGGAGAGGGGGTGGCCGGACCAAATGGTAAAATCAGCATCTTTTCCGATTTCCAATGATCCAACATATTGATCGATTTTCAGCTGTTTGGCCGGATTTATGGTCACCATTTTTAAGGCATCCGCTTCATTCAAACCACCATATTTTACCGCTTTGGCCGCTTCCAGATTCATTCGCCGAGCCAATTCGTCACTGTCTGAGTTAAACGAAACCGTTACGCCTGCATTGGTCATGAGTGTTCCGTTATAGGGAATCGCATCCACAACTTCATATTTATAGGCCCACCAATCAGAAAAAGTGGAAGCACCGGCACCGTGTTCTGCTAACCGTTCTGCAACTTTATATCCTTCGAGCACATGCTGAAATGTGGCCATTGTAAACCCATAATCTTCTGCAATACGCGTGAGCATGAGGATTTCATCCTGTCGATAGGAATGAGAATGAACCAGGCGTTTTCCTTCCATGATTTCTACCATGGCATCTAATTCCAAATCGCGACGGGGAGGGATGGCAGACCGTTTCAGTTTCACATCTTTATTGTAAGTATCCCAGGATTTTTTATAATCTCTTGCAGCCATGAACGCATCCCGAATGACTTGTTCAACACCCATTCTCGTTTCAGGATATCGTCCATAGGAGCGGACCCGTTTTACATTTTCACCCAAAGCAAATTTGATACCTTGTGGCGCTTGATTAAAAATGAGTTCGTCTGAAAAACTTCCCCAGCGCAGTTTCATCACTACATTTTGACCACCGATGGGATTTGCAGATCCATGGAGTAAATTGATGGTGGTTAATCCACCGGCTAATGCCCGATATATGGCCACATCATTGGGATCAATCACATCACGCATGCGAACTTCTGCAGTTACATTCTCAAATCCTTCATTGATGGATTCTCCAGCCATATGGCTATGGGCATCAATGAGTCCGGGGGTTACATGTTTACCTGTCCCATCAATGATGAGTGCATTTCCGCGGGGGAGAGAGATGTTTTTTGCAATCTTCTTAATTTTGCCATTTTGGAATAAAATATCGTATTCCTTCAGCACACCTTTTTTCCCGGAGGTCCAGATAGTTGCATCATTTATCAAAATAGTTTTGGGGCTAGGTACATCTTCATCCAGACCATAAGCACCATCGGGAAAGACCAATTCGAGATCGCTGGCGAATTCTTTCTTACGATCTTTTTTCTTTTGGGTTTTTGTTGAATCTAAAATAGCAGTCCAATTGGCGCTATTTCCATCTGCATAAAAAACCTGACCGGATGCTTTTCCTTCTCCAACCGTACCTTTAAACCGCGTAATGCCCATTTGGAGAATGGTATCCGCATCCACAGAAAATGTGATGCGATCTTGTTCAATATTTACGGTTTTCAATTTTATTGATTTTTCACCCATGGAAATTTTTCCATCAAATCCCTTTGGTGATTTATTCAGTTTTAATGCCCATTCATTTCCATTTTCCTTTAAAGTCCAATCACCGGCCACAGATACAAGTGGATCCGGTTCAACTTCATATTCATTCCCATCAATCCAGACTGCTTTGACTGCTGATTTTCCATCGAAGTAGTTACCATCGGTAATGACAAGGTTTGCGATGAAACCAGGGGCCACCTTACCGAGGCGTTTGGATTGGCCAAACTCCTTTGCAGGTGTAGTGGTTAATGCTGCTAATGCATCAGCTTTACTCAGTCCGCGGCGAATACTCCGGGCTAAATTTTTACGAAAATCTTTTTTCTTTTTTAATTCAGAACTGGTGAGGGCAAATTGAAATCCGGCGTCTGCGAGTTTGGCTGCATTATCTGGAGCCATATCCCAATGTTTCAGTTGTTCCGTTGAATATTGGAGGGCATGATGGGGATCCACCACTTCCGGTTTACCCGGGTAATTCAAGGGGATAACCAAAAAAGATGCAGGCATTTCATCTATTCGGCGGTATTCATAACCGTTTCCCTTTATCCATAATTTAAGTCCAAATTCATTGGCAATTTTTTTTGATCTGTCAATATAGACTTCATTTTTCGTTCTAAAAATAAAAGGCTGCTGACTGTTTTTATCGGAAAATAATATTCCCAAAGATTTATCGGTCTGAATCGGTTCATTTCCATCCGGGTATTTATCTAAAATATCGATGGATTTTCCATACCAATCTGCATCATAAAACCCCTGCCGAATAAATGCAATTGCTCCCAGGAGAGAGGTGGGATATTCCGAACTACCCCAGCCACCAGCAGCATACTCAATGACCTGGGCGATATTACCAGATAAAACTTTTGGTATTTCTCCCAATTGTACAAGGCTGGAACTTCCCTGAAAAATGCCGCCTTTCGGTGTAATGTGCACAGTGGTAAATCCAAGTGACCGCAATTCTTTTAACTCTTTTTTCTTTGGATGAAATAAATCCGCCGCTTTTAAGTAAGCACGCATATTGGAATTCCAATGGGCTTGAACGGATGAGTCTTTTTTAATTGTACTCACATCCAACCAGCTTTCGATAAATCCTGCATAGACATGTTTGCCATCTAAATCGATAATAGTTGTTTGTTTGGGAATTTTCACCTTCGTTCCCACAGATTTAATCATGCCGTCTCGAATGAGGACCATTCCGCTCTCAATCGTTTTTCCGGGAGTAGCATGGATTGTTGCATTTGTCAATGCCCATGCACGGGGCGGATTTCGGTGGAGTTCTTTCGCCGGCCCAACTTGTGCAGACAAAATGGCTAATGCCGATAAAAAGATAGTTATTTTTATTTTCATAATACGCCTCAAAAATTGGGTCCGCGTAAGTGCGTTGCCGTTATTTTCTTTGTTAAGTATTTATATGCTTCATCTACTGTGTCACAGATCTGAAATAAATCTAAATCTGATTTGGAAATTACACCCTTTTCTGCCAGAAAATCCCAATTGACCACATGATTCCAAAAGTCACTATCAAAAAGAACGATTGGAATTTGTTTTCTCAACTTATTAGTCTGAATCAGGGTGAGTACCTCCATTACTTCATCCAAAGTTCCAAAACCACCTGGCCAAACAACCATTGCTTTCGCCAAGTAGAGGAACCAAAACTTACGCATAAAAAAGTAATGAAAGTTGATTTCCAAATCATCGGATATCCATTGATTCCCTGCTTGTTCATGGGGGAGAGATATGGATAAACCTACAGCCAAGCCTTTTGCTTCACTGGCGCCGCGGTTCGCTGCTTCCATTATACCGGGACCTCCGCCAGAGGTGATAATAAACCGCTTCTTTTTATTATTTAATTTTTTACTCCATTGGGTCATTTTAAATGCAAGTTCTCGTGCAGCCTCATAGTATCGGCTCATGTCTAAATCGGTTTCTAAATCATTTTGATCATCATGGGATATATTTTTAGGTGCATTCGCCAATGCAGACATTGCTTCTTCTTGTGATTTTAAACGAGCTGAACCAAAAAATACGATTGTATCTTGAATCTTATTTCGTCTAAATCTTTGGAGAGGACCATAATATTCTGATAGTAACCTGACGGATCTTGCATCGGGACTGCCTAAAAATTCTTTATTATAATAAAAGCGATCATTATTCTCTTTACTCATTATTTTTATTCTTTCTTTTTTCTTTGGCCGGGAAATTAACCCAACCATGATATATAAGTATGATTGAAAATTTTAATTCTGATGGCAGGTTGGAGCCAATAATCTGTGGTTGTATTTTTAGATATGGTAAAAAGATCATTATTTATGTTCATCCTGATTTCAGCCTGTATGCCACCGCTTCCGGAACCATTCATTCCTCCCCCTTTAAAAATGCCTACAGACAGCCCCAATGAATTATCAGAAGGGTTATTGACTGAATATGATATTTGGGATTTTTTAAAAGGAGGTCCGAATGAATATGAAGTCATTCAATTATTAGGTGCGCCCGATTCCATTTGGGTGAGCGATGAACAGCCATTCTATATTATGTATTATTATCGGTCTGTCATGGCAGATTATAATTCTATTGAACTCAATACAAAATCTCGCGTAGTAACCGGATATGAATGGGATGAGTAATAAAGGAAATAATAAATGCCAAAAATTTCAACAGTAGAATATTTTGGTGACTTAAGAACTGAAGCAGTACATCTGGATTCCGGTGAACGCATCATTACGGATGCACCTAAAGATAACGAAGGAAAAGGCGAGGCTTTTTCTCCGACGGATTTGGTGGCAACATCCTTGGCCAGTTGTATGATAACAATTATGGGTATCAAAGCAAATCAACATGATATTAATATAATAGGTACAAAAGCTGAAATTGTGAAGGAAATGGCGGCGGATCCCAGGCGCATTCAAACAATTAACATAAATATATATTTCCCTCAATTGTATTCGAAAAAAGAACAACAATTGTTGGAGCGATCTGCCTTTACATGCCCTGTCATTAATAGTTTGGGACAAGATGTGAATAAAATTATTACGTTTCACTACAACTAAGTCAAAGATTCAAATTTGAAAAGCCTGAATTCTTAGAGTAAGTTTTAACCAATAAAATGACCTCGGAATTCAAGTTAGCCCCATCGATTTTATCTGCAGATTTTTCGAATTTGCAATCCGCCCTATCCCAATGTGATGCAGGCGGTGCTCATTGGATTCACGTGGATGTCATGGATAATCAGTTTGTTCCCAATTTGACCATTGGTCCACCGGTGGTTAAATCGCTCCGGCCGAAAACAAACAAGTTCATCGATGTTCATATGATGGTTATTGAACCGGAAAAGTTGGTGGAACCATTTGCCAAAGCAGGCGCTGATTTGATTACATTCCATATTGAAGCCACGGACAATCCCCTGTCGGTAATTGACCTTATCAAATCTACTGGGTCGCAGGTAGGGATTTCAATTAAACCATCCACACCTTTATCTGAAATTGAACCCTTTTATGATCAGGTTGATTTAGTTTTAGTCATGAGTGTTGAACCGGGATTTGGGGGACAAGGGTATATCAAAGTATCCACGGGACGAATTCAAGAAATCAAACAAAAGTTAAATGAACAATGTTTGCAGGATCGTGTTCTCATAGAGGTGGATGGCGGTATCAAACTCCACAATGCAAAAGAGGTCCTCGATGCGGGTGCGGATGTTCTGGTTGCAGGATCGGCTGTTTTTGGAACAGATGATCCTGCAGAAACAATAAAAGAATTTTATAAATTAACACAATGAATCAAATATGAAAACATACCAGGAACTTGATATTTTTTCCGAATGGACTGTTGAAGAACAAAACCAGTTTTCCCTGTCGATCACGAAGGGGCTGATTATGGATACGGTCCGAAAAGCAAACTCGGGCCATAGTGGTGGACCTTTGTCGTCAGCTGATTTTGCCCAGATTTTATTTATGGAATATTTAAATTATGATCCAGATGACCCAAATTGGTTCAATCGGGACCGGTTTGTTTTGAGTGCTGGCCATGAATCATCGTTATTATATGCAATGCTGGTACAAATAGGTTGGTTAAAATTAGACGACATTCAAAACTTCCGTCAATTACATAGTCGAACTCCCGGCCATCCTGAAGTTGAAATCCCCGGCGTGGAAGCAACAACTGGGCCGTTAGGGCAGGGTTTTGCCATGGCTGTTGGGATGGCAACTGCGGAATCTATGTTGCGTAATCGTTTAATGCGTCCTTCCGATGATGAGGGAGTTTTGATTAGTCACTTCACTTATGTGATTGCAGGCGATGGGGATTTTCAAGAGCCTGTTGCCTTAGGTGCCGGCTCCATGGCAGGACATTGGGGATTGTCACATCTCATTGTTTATTATGATTCTAATAATGCTCAAATCTCTGGAAAAGTAGATAGAGCCGACTCCACAAATTATGCACACGTTTTTGAAGGATTTGGATGGCACGTACAAGAAATAGATGGACATGATCATGATCAAATACGAGAGGCGATTGAAAAGGCACAAGTGGTGGATCGCCCCAGTTTGATTATTGGGACTACTGTCATGGCTCAGGGGACGGCCACAATGGAAGGGGATCACAATACCCACGGCGCCCCATTGCCTCAGGATGAGATTGATGCAACTAAAGAAAAACTTGGTCTGTCGAACGAACTATTTTATTTACCCCAAGAAGTTGTGGATCATTTTCAATCTCGTTTTGCCGCATTAAAAGAATCTGTTTCTGAATGGAATTCTGCCAAAGATACGGCATGTAATAATGTAGATTTTAAAGCGCTCTGGAATGCAATTGTTTTGGGTCAATTTGGCGAAATCAAATTTCCTGAATTTGAGGCGGGCGAATCAATCGCGACCCGAAAAGCATTTGGAACCACATTGGATACATTTGCAGAGCAAGTACCATCTATCGTAGGTGGATCGGCGGATTTGGAACCTTCTAACTATACGGGAAATTTTGCAAAAGCCTATGGCGATTTTTCTCGAGAAAACCGAACAGGACGGAATTTGGCATTTGGCGTGCGCGAATTCCCCATGGCCGCAGCCATGAATGGAATGGCACTCCATGGTGGGGTCATCCCTTTTGGCGGTACCTTTTTGGTGTTTGCCGATTATGAACGTCCGGCACTTCGATTAGGCGCCATTCAGAATTGTCGTGTGATTCACGAACTAACCCACGATTCATTTTGGGTAGGAGAAGATGGGCCCACCCATCAACCGGTTGAACATGCTATGGCATTGCGGACGATTCCCAATTTCAATGTATTTCGTCCGGCGGATGCAAAAGAAACCGCTGCATGCTTTCGATTGGCCATGGATATACAATCACCCAGTGGTTTGTTACTTACACGCCAAGGTGTGTCTGTTTTATCTCAATCCATGGATGGAGTAGTTGAGGGAGTATCTAAAGGTGCTTATGCGGTGATTGATTGTGAAGATCCCGAGTTGGTTTTTCTGGCCACCGGGTCAGAAGTGGGTCTTGCCATGGAAGTAGCGGAATCAATGTCAGATAAAAATATTCGTGTGGTGAGTATGGCATGTTGGGAGATTTTTGAACAACAATCTGATGAATATAAAAATGCATTAATTCCCAAGCGGGGTGCCATGAAAATTTCTATGGAAGCAGGCATAACAATGGGATGGGATAAATATATAGGTCCCAATGGATTGGCCATTGGTATGGATCGTTTTGGTGCATCGGCACCGGGGAAAGACTTGGCAGAAGAATTTGGCTTCACCGCTGATCAAGTTGAGAAAAGAGTTAGAGGACATTTAGAAAAATTATTATAATCAAAAAGTGTTTAAGTGTTATGGTGTTCAGGTGTTAACGTACCTTTACACACGAGAACTCAAACACCCGAACACTTAAAATTATGAAAATACATATTGCAACAGACCATGCAGGTTTAGACCTGAAAAATATCATTAAAGATTATTTGATTAAAAAAGGCCACGATGTCACCGACCATGGTGCTCATGAATATGACGCATTGGATGATTACCCTGATTTCATTTTCCCCTGTGCTAAAGCAGTGGCAGCTGATTCTGAAAGTCGCGGTATTATTTTAGGCGGCTCCGGTCAGGGAGAAGCCATGGCAGCCAATCGGATCAAAGGTGTACGAGCAGCGGTTTTTTATAATGGACCGAAAGAAATTGTGAAACTCTCCCGAGAACACAACAATGCCAATATTTTGTCTTTGGGTGCGCGTTTTATGTCAGAAAATGAAATATATGATGTAATTGAAATGTGGTTGGTTGAGCCTTTTGAAGGGGGGCGGCATCAGAAAAGGATAGAAAAATTAGATGAATAGTTTTATCTTTTTTAAAATTTGTTTATTGAGAATACACCCATTGGACTTAGAAATAATATCCCAAACGGGGCGATCGTATTTTTCTTTAAATTTACTGTTTTTTCTTTCATTCGCATTTTTAGCCTTGCTTACATAAGGCGCCTTAGACATATAGGATTGGGGTTTAATTTGAATACCGCAAATCAAAACTTTGTTTCTATACATAAGGTAATCCACCGCATATTGATGATCAAATTTTCCATCTGTTTTATCAAATGTACATCCTGGGAAAATTTCTGTCATTTTTTTGATGGTGTTTTTCTCACGGATAATAATGCCATTCCATGTTTGGCAGATAATTCGAAATCTGACCGCTTCGACACATTCTTTTTCTGTTATAGAAATTTTACATTTTACAGCACCTTGAAATAATATTTTTCCTTTAAAAGCAAGTTGTTTTTTGGTTCGACCATACTGAGTGTTAATTTCTAAGAGCTCAGAACTTAATTCTGTGATGGCATTTTTATCGGTCCGGATGCGTTGTTCATCGTTTAACAATTTTTGATGGTTGGGACTTAGAGAGTTAAGGAGTTGGTCTCTTTCGGATCCAGATTGGTAATAGTAGGCTTCCCAATCTTCTTTTGCGGGAAAGGATTTATTTTCAATTAAGGTACTGACATATCCAACACTCCATGGTGCATTGAGCATGAGGTCATTCCACAAAGCGTTTGTTTGTTTAAATAAATTTTTATTGATGGGTAATTGAAATAGATCCATTTCCTTTTATAATGAGTGTGACTTGATGATGGTTTTAATATTATCAAGGTCACATTTCGTATTCATATTGATGAATCGATTATCATCTCCAAAATCGACAAATTGCGTTTCTATCATGTCAAGAAAATTATATAAACTGTAATGTTCTTTAAGAGTTTCGAATTTCAATTTTTCAAAAATCCTTCTATGGTAAAAGCCAGATGTGACTTGTGTTTTGCCATTTGCGGTCGGAATAATTGCATCACAAGTATCAGATTTTAATTCCCACAATTTTTCAAATATTTTCGAATTAATTAAAGGCAAATCACAGGAGAGCAACAGAATCCAATCAGTATCCGTATTTTTTAGTGCTGTGTAAAGTCCATTGATGGGCGCGTTAATATCCAGCCCATCTTTGATGTATGGTTTCTCCATTCCTTGCGGTTTTTCTTTCCCCACGATATATCGATATTCAAA
>JACKQG010003062.1_pt1 | contig 20953 bp, 15 predicted proteins | sample 8237621 | NCBI WGS metagenome assembly JACKQG01 (sample SAMN15677084, study PRJNA649215) | marine metagenome | biome: marine; feature: Black Sea; material: saline water; isolation source: suspended particulate matter (SPM) from the Black Sea western gyre | collected 2013-06-09/2013-06-10 | depth... | reverse complement strand
CACATTCACAAAGCCAGCGTTGGGAATCCACGACTACCGGCCGAGACGAGAACCGTGGGTAGAGGACATTAAAGACACCAACATCATTCTCATAGGCGGCGGTGGCTACGGCGACCGGTACTGCAATTCCGTACTGGTCGATCACCGGGAAACGGATCTCGCCAAGAAGTACAAGATGCTGTACTACGATTTTTCGAAGGACGAAACAGGGCGTGAGATTCCCGGTTGGCACGCGGCCTTTTCGCCCGACGGGGTCCATTGGCACAAACATGCGAAAGCACCGTTGAACAAGACATCTTATGGCGGGCGCGGGTTGCAGCCGCCGTTGGCGGATGAAGATCCTTACTCGGAGCGTTGGGATAGCCGCAAGAATTTTCTCCGCAAGAACTGGCCTTATCCCTACACCATGTCGGATGCCGTTGACGTTTTTGGGGATCCGCAGCGAGAGGTCTACGCGGTGTACGGCAAGAGCTGGATCAACGGTCCGGACGGCGGGCTGGCCTGGAAACATGCCATGGCTCGCTCGGAGAGCAGGGATTTCCTGACTTGGTCAAAGCCGGAAACGGTCTGCAGCCCGGACGACCTTGATCCTCCGAATACCGAGTTCCACACCGCGCCTGTATTCTTCTACAAGGGTGTCTATTTCAGTCTGAACCAGATTCTCAGCGCCCGGGCCGAGGCGGTTGGCGCCAAGGCTGACGCGATGCACATCGAGTTGATGACCAGCCGCGACGGCCTCCGTTGGGATCGTCCGTTTCGCAAGACGCCGTTTATCGACGGACAGCAACAGGCATTTTCGAACGGTGGTATTTTCACCAACTCAACGCCCATTTTTCTTGCCGACGAGATCCGTTTTTACTACGGCGGCTACAACAGCGGGGCCACCGGCGGAGGCCCGCGTCTCACGGATGCCAGCCAGCAGAGCGGCGTAGGGTTCGCCAGCATCAAACTCGATCGCTTCGCCGGCATTCGTCCCGTCGCCTTGAGTGCCGAGTCGACCTTGAAACGGCCACTCGAGTACATCGGCCAGATCACCCTCAAGCCAATGTCTTTGAACGGGCACAAGAACCTCTTCATCAATGGCGACGGCAGCGAGGGGAGCATTCGAGTGGAAGTCCTGAACGATGAGGGCTATCGCATGCGGGACTTTACGAAACTGGATGCGATTCCCTTGCAGGCGGATTCGCTGCGCCATCGCGTCACCTGGAAGCAACGATCCCTGGCTGAACTCCCTCCGGGAGAATATATGCTGCGGATTCACCTCGATAGGGCCGAAGTCTTTTCACTCACGCTGGAAAAGTGAACGGCTCTCACCAATCAGTGCCCACGGGATCTGACCATCAGGATAGAGACACACGGCCATGCGATTCTTCAACACACACGCTGGGATTAATGAGATGAAAAGAAGCTTGTTCAGCAGCCTAGTTATGGCCTTCTGCGCTACCGCGTCAGGCATTGGGGCCGAGAACGCGGCGCCCAAACGAGGAGAAGAGACCATATCGGAGGCGAGGGCGGCCGAGACCGTTACCAATAAGCGGTTCGCGTATGAGCAGGAAGGCTTCGCACGTGCGCTGAGCGTTTCCGAGGATCAGGTCCCCGTCTGTGGCACGGCCTTCTGGGCGTCGTCCTTCACCTTGCGAGATTTCCGAGGGGCGACGCCCAATAGTAAGGGCACAGCAGGCCGGCTGTCACCTCACCTCAATCGGACGTTCGTCGAGTGGGAGACCACCGCGGCCGAGACCGGGAACACGACCGTCTTCACATGGATCGGCGGAAGCCGGCTCCGGCCCGTACGGCCGGCGTTCCCCATTCCCATGGCCAAGCTATTCGTGGACGGCACGTTCCGCCTGCGGTTCCCGTTGGGCCGTACGATCGACAGCCGCGTCGTCAGCGAAGACGGCTTCTCGCTCCGGATCGAGCCTCGTCGCTTCCAGTCGCTTGTCGAGCGCTCGCACCGTACCTGGCAACCGGACGGTGTGTCGGGCTTCTACCGGCTCAAGGTGCCCGGCAAGTTCCTCAAGGTGGGCCAACCTCTGCGGCTGCGCGTCGAGTTGGAAGCCACGCCGCCCGACTGCGAGACGCTTTTCTTCGTCAGTCCCCGCAGGGACGCGCTTCGCGTGGATTTGCGTCTGTTGCGCGACGAGGTGGCTCAGCTTCAGGCCGATGTGACGCAATTGCGGGAATCGCATCAGATGCTCTACACCCAACTCTATCCACAACTCTTCCCGCGGCTCGTGCCGGGTGAGGTGGTGGTGGCGATGCAAGACGAGACGTCGCACCTCCATCCGCCATCCATCACGGCGATGGCCAACGGCGAGCTGGTCATCACGTGTCGCGAGGCCACGGACCATTTGGCCCCCGACGGCCGGATCGTAATTGTTCGATCCAGCGACGGCGGCAAGACCTGGGGGCCGCGAGAAGTTATCCTCGACGGCGACAACGTGGACCATCGCGCCGCGCCGATCCTCGAACTTCCCTGCGGCGACTGGGTCGCGCTGGACTACCGGGCTGGCGGGTTGTACTCCGAAGACGGCGCGTTCGGCGTCGACCAGCCAAGGTCCGCGACGCTCTGGGGCGCGTGGTCGGAGGACCGCGGCAAAACGTGGTCCTACTCCGCGAAGCCGCTGACTGTACCCGAAGCCGCGAATCTATACGCCGAGGTCGAGCGGCCGCCGGTGATTCTTCCGTCGGGCAGGCTGTTGGTGGGCGCCAACTACCGTCCGACGACCGCCACCAAGACGACCAGTGTGGGCATCGCCATTTTCTCGTCCGACGACAACGGCCGCAGTTGGCAGGTCCTTTCCAGAGTTCCACCGCGGCCCTTCATCGTTGGCGAAGCGGCGCTTTTGCGGACCGATAGCGGCAAGATCCTCCTCCTCTCCCGCTCACAGGAGTTCATGGACGGCCGGGCCGAGGCTACCGGCAGTGTGATGCAATCGGTCTCGCTCGACAACGGCAAGACCTGGAGCGAGCTGCGCGAGGTTGGCATGAGCAGCATGAACACTCCCGCCCACCTGCTCCAGATGAAAGACGGGCGGATCCTGTGCACGCACGCGTCGCGACATTATCCGCGCTCCGTCTATGCAACCGTCAGCCGAGACGAAGGCGAGACATGGGACACACCCAACACCCGGATCATCACCAACGATTTGACCAACAACGACACGACCTATCCCACAACCGCTCAACTTGCGGATGGCACGCTCGTGACGACTTGGTACGCTAATCTGTTCGGAAAGTTCTTCGTCGCCGTCAAACGCTACCGGCCGGAGGACCTGTAACTCTGCAGCGGACCAGCTTCTGGCGGTGGCTGCGGACACGATTCCGTTCGGCCTCTACCAGGCGGATTCACTGCGTCATCGCGTCACTTGGAAGCAACGATCCCTGGATGGTCTTCCTCCGGGAGAATATATGCTGCGGATTCACCTCGATAGGGCCGAAGTCTTTTCACTCGTGCTGGAATAATGGAAGTCTCCTCATGCGATCAGCCGACATGACAACCTGCTCTGCTTTGCTCGCGATGAGCCTCTTGTTGGCGGCCGGCGCCGCGGCCTCGGACATGCCGACTCTGCAGAACGCGAGTTTCGAGCAGATCGAGCCCGATGGGCTGCCCTCCGGCTGGCAGCTCGCGCCGGGCGATCCCGCGGCCGTTCGTGTTAATGGGGACGGCGCGCGACAGGGCGAGGCCTGCGTTATCCTCAAGAGTCAAGGCAAGGAGTTGCATCTGCGTCAGAAGCTGGCTATCGACGGACTGAAGCCCGTGATGATCGGCGGCTTCTTTCAGGCCGATGGGATTCAAGCGGGCGACGCAGGCTACCTTCGCCTCTATATTCATGTGCTCTACAAAGACCGTCCCTACGATGACCACTCCCATTACTTCGTCAATCTTCCTGCCGGGACGTGGGACTGGCGGCGGTTCCAGGTGCAGGTCCAACCGAAGACCGGCCTGCAGCCCTCGGAGCTTTGGGTGACGATCGCCACTCGGTTCGCCAAGGGCGAGTTGCGGGCCGATGATCTTTCCATCGTTTCGCTCGAATCTTATCGCGATATCAACCGTTGGGCACGTGCCCGCGGGGCGATCCGCATCGACGACATGAGCCGGGTACAGCCCGCCACGGCCCTTTCCGATATGCGCAAGCGGTCGAAATGGAAGGTCCTCGAATACGAGACCCAGGAGTTCGCCGGCAAGTGCATCGCTGCCTTGCCCAACACTCATTCCCCGGAAGTTACACTGCCGCTGGGTCAAAAAGGCTGGCACGCCGTGTATGTAGGGCTCGGCGGCGTCGGGCGCTTCGCCTTCGGCCAGGAGAACTGTGTTCGTCTGAAGCTGACCGGCGACCGGGCGTTTGTCCCGCGGGGCTATTCCGCCGGTCACGACGACGTGGACGAAGTGTTCTTCAAATGCGCTGACCTCACCGGCAAGGATCTCCACATTGCCCAGTGGCGGTTCCAGGGATATGCCGACCATCGCCAGGCCCCCATCAGCCGGCCATGCGTCGTCATGTATGTCAAGCTGGTCCCGCTCACCGATGACGAAGCGGCAGAGATCCAGCGCGACCGGAGCCAGCGCGATACGAAGCGACTGGTTGCCACGTTCGACGGCTTCAGTTGGGTCTACGAGAACCGCCCCACGACGGAGGAGGAATTCCTGGAGTACTTCGAGGCGTTCCGCGATACGGACTTCGGCACCTGGTACTGGCAGATCAGTGGCGCCGATCTGGTGAACTATCCTTCGGAAGTCGGCACGATCCCTGGAGAGCACGTCGACGATTTCCCTCGCAAGGGCGACGAGTACGTCACTCGCTCGGTTCAGGCGTTCAACGCCAAGGGGATCGATTTCACGAAGCTGGCGGTCCAAGCCGCACGCGACATGGACGCCAAGATCCACATCGCCATCCGGCCGGCAGCCTGGCAGGCTCCACCCCAATTCGAAGACTATTTTACCTCCGACTTCTACCGGGCGCACCCCGAGTGGCGCTGCTACGACCGCGATGGGACGCCGGTGATGCGGATGAGCTTCGCGGTACCGGCGGTGCGCGGGCACTTGATCGACATCATGCGCGAGGTGGTTACCCGGTACCGCCCCGACGGCATCGAGATCATCTACTTCCGCGGTTTGCCCCTGATCCTGTGGGAGGACGCATTCTGCGAGCAATTCCAGAATCGCTTCGACGCCGACGCAAAACAGGTGTCCGAAGACGATCCTCGGCTGTTCGATCTGCGGTGCGAGATCCTGACCTCGTTCATGGCCGAGATTCGCACGATGCTCGACGAAGTGCAGAAATCACAGAGCCGTTCGGAGCGATATGCATTATCGGCCAGCGTCGTCCACACGCGCGACGACAACCGCCGCCACGGCATCGACGTCGAGCGATGGGTGAAGGACGGCCTGGTCGACCAGATTGGCGTCTTCCCGTGGGCATTTCATGCCTCGCGCCAGCCCATGGACTTGGAGTGGTTCGCGGAGATCACCAAGGGCACCGGCGTGGAAGTCTATCCGGTCATGATCGGTTGGAAACAGCGCAACGCCCAGCGGACACTCAGCCAGGCACTGGAGCACTACGCGAGGGGCGCGAGCGGCATTCTCGTGTGGGACCCGAACCCAGTCGGCTTCTATTCTCCCGAAGGGGGCTACTCCGCCGCGCACGCCGGTTCTTACTTCAGGCCACGTGAAATCTACTGGCCCGTCGTCAGCCGCCTGGGCCACGTGAAGGAGATACGCAGCCGTCTTGAAGAAAGCAAACCGGTCCCAACGCACATTCCGCTCAAACGCTACGGCGACTACTGGTTCGGCCGCTGGATTCCCGATGTTGGGTTTTAACGAGGTTTGGCTGCTTGCCTCTGCGAGGAACGATTGGTAAGGTTCTGGAATGTGGTGCAACGTCTCCGCTGTTTCCATGAATGCGGTATTTGTCGACACGACACACGCGGCGGACGCGCAAAAGGAAATGCTCTGAACGAAGTAGATTCGCCCCCGAGGAGATCAACATGTCCGGTTCATCGACCGTAGAACAGCGGCTGGAACAGGTCGAAAAGCAACTCGCCGATCTGAAATCGCACGTCAAGAATTTTCGGCCGGCGCCCAACTGGATTGACGCGATCACGGGTACATTCAAGGACGACCCGGAATTCGACGAGATTCTGCGGCTCGGCAAGGAGATTCGAGACGCGGATAAGCCGTCCGAGGAATAAGCGTCCATGTTCATCATCGACACCGATCACATTGGCGTACTGCAGCGACAGACTGGTTCACACTATCAGAGATTGTCTCAGCGAATCGCGGGCCATTCGCAGACGGATTTCTATGTCGCGATCGTTTCCTTTCACGAGCAGATTCTGGGATGGAACGCTTATATCGCCCGCGCGAAGGATCAAACCGGTGTCGTTCGGGGCTACGGAAGACTGGAGAAGATACTGAATGACTTCTCGCGTTCTCAGGTCTTGCCGTTCGACGAAGCAGCGGCTGACATCTTCGGCGACCTGCGCAACCGGAAGATTCGGATCGGCACGATGGACCTGCGAATCGCCGCCATTGCGTTGGCAACCGGAATGACCGTGCTCAGCCGCAATCTTGTCGACTTCCAGCGAGTTCCCAATCTCAACATCGAAGACTGGACGTGACCGCCTCTCTTCCGACTCGTCATCGTTGGACGACATCAGCCGTGACGCGCAAGCGTCCGGTTTTCCCAGAAACCGTGGGCTGGCGCCCAGCGGCTGTTCCGAAATGCGACAGTCGTTTCTCGAACGATTCTTGGTGCGACGAGCCAAAAAGCGAGAGGAGGAGTCCGCATTCTACCGCCGCCGGATTGCACGCCCCAAATCGCAACTGGCAACGAAAACCGAAAACCAAGTCTGACCGCCGAAAACCGTCTTCGCGTTACCCTGAACTTCTTTCCACCCTTGCGATAACACGGTTATTTCGCTGCACTTACCTTGTTCGACTTCGCATTCCAATCGGGCTTCAAGGACAGAAAGCAAACGAAGTGGCTTGATGCGTCGCCGCGGAATGCCTTCACGTGGCTCGGACTCCCCGTCGCAAGTGTCTGGCTGCTCGGCCAGCCTTCGGCAAGTGGCTGCAGCGATTTCCTCATCGAGTTCTGCGTTTGATTCAGGCTCAGCGGTACAAAGGACTCGCTCGACGTCGATCTGATCATAGAAGCTGAACAGCTTCTCATGGAACTTCTCGAGCACTAGTCTGGAGACGGCCAAACCCATCGCAGACTCGAAAGCCTCTGCGTTGTCTGCTGTCTCCCACGGTCGCAACGGGTCTGCCAAGAGACCGTTAGGCCGGAGAATCATTCGAGTCCCGGTTCAAGTTGATCGTGGGAGAGCAGGTTGTAGAGGGACTGGCCGGCTTGCCAGCGTCGCACGTTCTCGCAGAACAACTGCCAAAGGCGTTGTTTGAAGTGGGGGCTTTCCGAGGAGCCGGAGATGTGTGGAGTCAGGATGACGTTGGGCATTTGCCACAGGGGGTGATCCGGCGGCAAGGGGTAGTGGAAGTGCGTGTCCAGGGCGGCGCCGGCGATCTGCCCCGTCTCCAGCGCCCAGAGCAAGTCCGCTTCGCAGACCAATCCTCCGCGGGCCGGGTTCAGCAGGAATGCACGGTCGGGTAGCGACTCGAAGATGCGGCGGTTGATGAGCCCTTCGTTCGCTGGGGTCTGCGGGATGGCCAGCAGTAGGAAGTCGAGCGTCTGGCAGAACTGCTCGGCTTCGATGGCCGAGAACACGCGTTCCGGGATCGTGCCGTCGTTGTCGCCGGTGCCGGGAACACGGAAGCGTTCGCGCGGCTCGATCTGCCCTGTGCGAGTCAATACGTGGATATGCAGCCCCATTGCGGCGGCTAGGCGTGCGGTTTCCCGGCCGATCCCGCCGTAGCCCCAGATGCCGAGCGTGCGTCCGCGTACCTCCTGCTGGAATCGCGCCCCGCGATCCCACACCGCCTGCTGCTGGTGTTGAAACAGTGTTGGGAGATCTCGCGCCAGCGCGACGATCATCATCACCGACCACTCGGCGATTGGCACGTCGTTCACGCCGCTTGCGTTGCACACCTGCACGTCACGATCCGCCAGCCCGAGGTTCTCTGCCTGGCTGTAGCCGGACGAACAGAGTTGCACCAGTTCGAGTGAGGTCATTGCCGCATGGTTTGTTGGCAGGAACGTGCATAGCATGGCGCGCACGTCGCGTAGCAGCGTTTCGGGCAAATCGCGGCGTGTATCGAGCTCACCCGGCGCAAGCTCGACGCTCAGGCCGGTGGACTGCGCGAGTTCATCGAGCAACGCGGGGTCAATCCGCGTGTCAACCAGTACCTGCGGCATGAAGGAGCGCCTCGTCGTTCTGGGTCTTGCCCGGCACGCCGACGATTTCGCCGCTGCCAGGGATGAAGGGGAAGCGTTGTTTGGTGTCGTCGTCGAGCGTGATGCCCAAGCCCGGCGCATCCGGCGGCAGTACGCGGCCGTCGTCCATGCGCAGTGTATCGCGGTAGACTTCGGTGTGCAGCGGCCCCGGATCGGGTGGCAGTTCGAGGATGCGCGTGTTGCGGCAGGCGAAGCCGACGTGGATGTTTTGCATCAGGCTGCCGCCCGCGCCCCAGGCATGCGGTGCGATGTCGCAGCCCTGCGTTTCGAGCGCCTTGGCGATCTGCACGACTTGATGCAAACCGGACGTGAACGAAGCGTCGGGCTGGCCCAGGTCGAACGACTCGGCGTCCAGATAGGTCTGCCATTCGACCATGCTGGTGAGACATTCGCCTCCGGCGATCGCAACCGACGTCTGTTTGCGCAGCCAAGCGTAGTTCTTCGCGCTGCGATAAGGCAGTGCTTCTTCGAGGAAGAGCAGATCGAAGGATTCGCAGGCCTTCGCTACCGTGGCGGCCGCCTCCCGGCTCCACATTTGCTCGGCGGGCTTGTCGTTCATGTGGCCATCGAGCGCGATGCCCATGCCGTCGCCGAAAGTGTCGCGAAGCGTTTGGAGCTTGCCGGCTTCGAGTTCCGCCGCCTGCTGTGCATCGGTGTACGAGCGGTGGCCTCGGCCGACTTCGAGAAAGCCCGTCGCCAGTTTCACCGCTTTGAACCCGCAGTCATGGTAGTGCGTCACCTTGCGAATCAGCTTCTCCGGCGGGAAGTTACTCGGACCGCCCGTGGCGTAGCACGGCAGCGACTCGTGTTGCAGCCCGCCGAGCAACTCATACACTGGCCGACCTTCGAGCTTGCCCTTAAGGTCCCACAGCGCTGCATCGATCCCCGCGAGCACGATCGCGCCCAGCCCCACGCGTGCCCAGAACGTGCCGCACGTGTTCATGCGCGACCACAACAGCGGCACGTCGTCGACCGTCTTTCCCAGTAAGATCGGCTTGTAAAACTCTACCACGGCCGGCACGAGTTCTGGGCAGAAATAGCCCGCATACGTCTCGCCGACGCCGATCAGTCCCGTATCGGTCTCGATCTCGATGAACGCAGCGCTGCGGAGTTTGCGGATCTCACGGAGGAACGGGTCGTTGGTGCTCGGACCAGTGAGCAACACGGTACGGACGGACGTAATCTTCATTCACTGCCCCCTCCAATGAGACCTTCAACCCGGCCACAGGTAGATACGTGGTAGCATCAGAAGACCGTGCTCGCGGTTAACGCGGTCTGGGCTTCTGCCAACCGTCATACTATTCTGTCTCGTAAACGAGTAAACTGCCAGACGGTACAGTGGAGTAGTATGTAACGGGAGCAGCGATGAAACGTAACACAGAAAACGGCAAGCAGCCTGTCGATCACGAGGCGAGTTGGGTAATTCGGCTCGCTTTGGCGATCGTTGCGGCGGCGTGTTTGACCGCCGCCGGGGACAGCGGTCAGCTCCTCGCCGAGGAGGCCGGCGCGCAGGTGTTCTTTGCCTTCGACGACCATGCAATCCCGTGGCGTGACAATCTGCACCTCACGCTGGTCGAGGCCGAGAAGCATCCCCAAAACCCCGTCCTCCGCTGCGGACCCGCGGGTGCGCCGGACCATGGTCATGCGATCCTCTATGGCAGCGTGATCCGCATCGGCGGGAAGTTCCGCATGTGGTATCTTGGCATGCTTCAGCGTGAGTTGAATCGCGGGCAGGCGCCGGGTTGGTGGCGGCCAATGTGCTATGCCGAGAGCAAGGACGGCATCCGTTGGACGAAACCCGAACTGGGACTCGTGGAACTCAACGGCAACACGCGTAACAACATCTGCCTGATCGATTCCGATCCACATTCGCTCAGTGGCGTCAACGACTTCTTGAGCGTGCTCCACGAGCCCAGCGACCCGGATCCGTCGCGGCGTTACAAAGCCGCGTTCATCGCCCACGTGCCTTTCGAGGAAGTCCGCGGTGGCAGAAGCAGGATCGGGCCAGACGAAAGTCGATGGGGCTCGTTCGTATGCGCCACCAGCGCTGACGGCCTGCGATGGCGTGTCGTGGGAGATCGTCCGATGAATAGCGGCGGCGAGCGGTTCGAGGTCTCAGGACTTTACCGCTTCGGCGACTTCTACTATGCGACGGGGCAACTGATTTCGCCCTGGACCTGGCTGCCGGACGGGCGGAACGTGGGACGCGCGATGCTGACTTACCGGTCTTCCGACTTCACGCACTGGTCCAAGGCGAAGGCGTTTTCGTTTGCCCGGCCCGGTCAGACCTTGGCCCATCCGATCGAAGGCCAGCAGACGCACATGGGCGCAGGACTGTGGAATCGAGGCAACGTCCTGGTCGGCTTGTACGGAATGTGGCAAGACGGCCCCAAGGAAAGACCAGAGGGATCGGGCCACCTGTGGGGCACGCACATCGATCTTGGACTCGTCGTCAGCAACGATGGCATCCACTTCCGCGAGCCGGTGCCGGATTTCAAGATCATCGCCCACGGCAAGGAAGGCGAATGGGACAGCATCGCACTGCTCCAAGGGCACGCCTTCGCGAACGTCGGAGACAAAACGATGATCTGGTATTCACATTGGGACACGGGCGGGAGCCTGAAGTCGATGGAAATCGGTCTGGCGACACTTCGTCGAGACGGATTCGGATACCTTTCCCGTCACGTAGCCGAGCAGGATGCACATTGCGTCACGACGAACATTCCCGCCAGCCCGCACGGATATCGGTTGCGAGTCAACGTCGAGGGCGCAACAGCCGAAACCCCGCTGACGATCGAACTCTTGGACAGACTTGGACGACCCCTTCCGCAGTTTTCCGGAAAGAACGCAGCGAGCATTGCCGAATCCGGCGTGAGTCGTGAAGTCGTCTGGCCCGCCCATCCGCGCGTCTCCAGTCCGTCGAACGAGACGTTCGCGATGCAGTTGCGATTTCCCGCTTCGGGCGCCGTCCGGTTGTACGCGGTGTACGCCGATCCGGTTCCGTAGAAAACGCTGAAACGTTGCTTCAAGGAGAACCGCCTTTTCCGGCGTTGAGTGTGTGCTTGACGATGAAGTCGACAATCGGTTTGGGCTCTTTCAGCGCGTGTGGATGGTGGCCAATGCCCGGCTTCGAAATCACCGTGATGTCTCCGCCCAGCTCCTTGTAGCGAGCCTCGATGATAGCCGAGTTCTCCGCGACGGGTACGGTTTCGTCGGCCGCTCCGACCACGTGGAGAATCGGAATCTTCGCCTCGGCAAGCGGCTTGAGGTTGTCGATCGGGTTGCCTCGATACGCGAGAGCTTGTTCCTCAGCTAGACCGTACGCTTTGAGGCAGTCCGCCCAGGCGCGGTCGCTTCGTTTGTTTGTTCCGTTGCCGCCGGGCCAGCTCTTGAAATCACAGACAGGAGCGTCTCCGTAAAGGCACGCGACTTTGTCAGGATTCGCGGCGGTCCAATTGTAGACGATCAGCCCACCGCGGCTCATGCCCTCCAAAGCCGGTTTCTTGGCGAAGCCGAATTCCTTCGTGACTCGTTCGTAGAACGAGTTCCAGTGCTTCACGGCGGTTGGACTGCCAAAGAGCTGAGCGACGTCGCAGTAGGCAACGTGGAAGCCAAGCTTTAGCAGAGCGATGTCCGCCTGCGGCTCATGTCCGAAAAATCGGGCCCGCCACACCCAGGGAGTTCCTTCGGCGCTTTGTTTCGGAGCAACGATGATGCAGCGGCGTCCGTCGTGCGAAAAGTCGTGCCGGATGAATCCGTGCCACTCGGACTGTTGGCCGGGAAACGTCGCGGAGCACGGCTGGGCAGCGAGTAGCAAAATGGAGCATACGACAATACTCCGTGGAAACCTGATCGATCTGGTTCGTTTCATGTTCATGGCCCTCAGGTGTTACTTGTCAGCAATTGAGTTCGTTGCTACCTAATCGGCGTGCATTCACCGCACGTAAATGGCGTTGAAACGGATGTCCGTGTTCTTCCTGCCCGCGAAGGTCACTCGAAGGCGAACTCGCTCGGGCAGGCTGTTGATGCGGTCCTTGCCGTTCCACACGATCGGCGTCTGAAAGCCGCTCTCGCGCACGATCGCCGCGCTCTCGCCAGAAAACTCTGGCAGAGGAACCGCGTTATGGCTCAGTAATTCGACCTTGAACGTCGCCTCATCTCCGAGGCCATCGGCGTTCATGTAGAACCGATATGGGCCGTTGCCTTCCAGGTTGACCGCGGCGGTGATGAACTCGCTTACGATCTCCCGCATCTGGTAGTTGCCTTCGCCCTTGGTGGTTTCGTCCACCGTCAGGTCGGCAAAGCGGTCGCGCTGGAGCGTTGCGATTCCGACCCCGCCGCGCGGTGGCGAGCCTTGCCAGTTGCGCGGATCCCATGCTCCGTAGTAGATGTACGTCTGGTCGCCAACGTTTTCAAAACCCTGGCCCTGGAGCAGACCGCCCTGGTCCCACGCGCCGTCCTCGCCGCGTTTGAGGAAGACCCATTCGTAGGCTGGCTGGCGGAAGTGAACGCCGTCGTTGCTAACAAGAAAGCCTAGGTCGACGGTGACATCCTTCCATTCCTTTGCGCCGTGCCACACACCGGATACGCCGACCAGCACGTTTCCGCGGTTCCACACGCTCACGCCTTCATGGTTCTGCTCGCCTTCACGGCTGCGGCCGGGGCCCAGCAGCTCGTGCTGTGGGGTACGCACGAAACCAATACCGCTGGCATGCGACCAGTTTACGAAGTCGGGCGAGATGAACTCCCGCACCACGCGCCCGTGGTAGGGGCGCGGCGCCGCGATGGCGTTCTGGCCCGAGAGATAGTACAGCCCGTCCCACTTGTAGAGCCCGCCGACCGGTTCGAAGTGCAGCGCGGGCAGTACCATGTCTTCCTGCGGCAACTCGGCGTTCACGGGTTCGGCATCCATCAGCAGCTTCCAACGCAAGCCGTCTTCGCTGGCATACGGCGCGAGCGTGCCCAGCCTGACGTCGTTCTTGGGGAACCAGACGTGCGCCGCCATCTTGTAACGCCGATCCAGGTTCGGATCGTCCGGCTCGAAGAGCACCTTGACATTGACCGTGCCCAGCCGGGGCTCCATCAGCACCAGGTTGTTGTTACGGTGGCCCCCGCACTCGACTAAGCCGAGGTTGGGCTTGGTCCAGTGCACGCCGTCCTCGCTCTCGGCATAAGCGACACGCCACGGCACCGATCGCGGTATGCTTTCGTCGAGCCGGTCGTCGCCAACCGCGACGTACCACATGCGAAACTTGCCTTTCTCGCGGATGACCGAACCGTAGAACTGCACCGCCGACGAATCCGGCGTGCCCGGCTCACCACGCTGCACTACCGGGTTGGCCGGGTGCCGCTCGGGCGACCGCATCTCCAACTTGAGGTTCTGCGTGAACGGGATCGATACGTCGTCGAAGGCGAACAGGGTCGTGGCCTTGGTTTCGTCAAAGTAGGCCGGGTTGGATTCGCTCGACTTGGCAGACGCCGAGAGCATCGATACCCCGATCACAGATGCCAGCGAGCAGAGTAACCCGAAGCGTAAGCGAGGGACCGTATTGCGGCAAATTCCTCGCTCACGCTTCGGGTTACTATATCCGCGATTCTCGCGCCAGAGTGGGGCTGTCCAACTAGCGCTCTGCTCTTTCCTGTGGCAGTTAGTCATGTTTCTCTCTGAGTGTGAAAAGCGTCAGGTCGTCAATCTTCGCCGACGGTTGACGCGGTGAGAAGGCGGCGATGAGGTAGCCGACTGCGAGGGTGACAAACAGGGGCGGCGCGGCGGTGATGATGAAGCTGACCGTGCCATGTTCGGGATACAAGCGAGACCAAATGTACCAGCCCATGACGGGGAGCGTGGCGAGCCAGCCAGCGAGCATGGCGCAGATTGCACCCGTGGCACCCAGACGGCGCGTGGTGACGCCCAGGAGAAAAATCGGTGCCAAGATGCCGGAGAACGAAATCCACACTCTGGATGCTTCGAGGATGGATTCTTCCAGCCCTCCTGAAACAATGGCCAGCAGCATCGCGCCCGCCACGGCCGTCACGCCGATCGCCACCGACATGACACGGGAGAAGTCGACCTGTTGCGTTTCGCTGGCGGACTGGCGGAAGAGACGCAAGTAGAGGTCTTTTGTGGCAACAGTGGCGAGGCTGTTGGTCGCCGAGTCAAGCGTGCTCAGCACGGCCGCGAGCATCCCGGCCATGATGATTCCGGGGATCGGTGTGGGCAGTTGCGTGCCGATGAACTGAAACAGCGCCAGGTCGCCTGAGGCCGGCCGGACCGCTTCGGGCTGATGACCGTAGAAGCTGAAAATGGCCAATCCGACGGTCCACAGCACGAGCATGGTTGGCAACTGCAACGCGACAAAGACCAGCATGGAACGCTTGGCCTGGGCGTAGCTTTTCGTGCCGAGCAGGCGCTGGATACTGATCTGGTCGGCCGAATTGGCGAACAGCGAAGCGGCCAACGGGCTGAGGATAACCATCCACAGCGTAACGCGGACGTAGGGACTGAACGAGAAGAAACCGGCATCCCGTGTAATTTCGAAGCCGTGGCCTTGTGCGTTAGCGAACTCCCACGCGCCAGCCAATCCGTCCGGTACAGCCCGCAGCGCGACGACCAACGTGGTGATAAGCCCCCCACCGAGAATGGAGAATTGGATCAGGTCCGTCCAAACCACGGCCCTAAATCCGCCGAGTGTGGTGTAGGTGATACCGATCACGCCGACCATCAGGATCGTGACCAGAACCGGCCAACCCATCGCGCCCTCACACACCTTGGCCGCGGAATAGAGCACCAGCGACAGATAGGCCAGGCGCGTCAGCCAAAACACACCTGCGGCAATTGTGCGCACGCGGGTGTCAAAGCGATTCTCCAAATACTGGAAAGGCGTGAAGACGAAGCTCTTGAAATAGAAGCGGATGAACAGGAAGAACGTGATGACGATAAAGACCGGGAAGAAAAGCTGACCGATGGCCACAGTCAGGCCGTTGTTGTACGCCTCGCCCGGGATGGACACGATGGAAAGCGTGCTGAGGATCGACATCATGTAAGACACGCCGATGGCCCACCACGGTATCGACCGCGAGCCGAGCAGATAGGTCACCGTGTTCTTGGGTCCTCGGCCGCACAAGATGCCGATACCGACCACGACCGCCAGCGAAATCACCACGATCGCCAGGTCGACGAGCGTCATCGAGTATTGGACGGAAGTTGAGGCGAAAGGAAACGACGACATTCAGTACCTTCCGTGTTCCTCAACCAGGTCTCGCATGATCTTGATCCTGTCTTCGTCCGCCCCCGGAGGCACCTGGTCACCCGCGTTGGCGATCAGACGCGGATTTTCGCGCCGCAGGTCGAGCCACTCGATGACTTTATCGGTGAACGCGCTCAGCGGGGCGTTTGGGAGCCAAAGGTCTGGCGAGACGCCTCCTGAAAGGATGAAGTCCGGGCCTGCCTCGGCACGGCATTCGGCCGGAGTCAGGTCGCCCATGGGCGTGGGCGTAATCGCATCGCCGCAGTCGGCGCCGGCTTCTCGGATCATGCGGATCGCGCCGCGCAGTCGCCCATCGATATGCACGGCAGTGTACTTTCCGACCGCATGCAGTCGCCGAATGCACTCTTCGTAGAACGGCCGTGACCAAGTGTCAAAGAACGACGGCGGCTGAACGTCGCTGGAGAAGTTATCGCCCATGATGACGATTTCAGCCGGGGAGGTCGCGAGCAAATCTACGAGTTCCAGGATGTTCGCGTTCACTGCGTCGACCGTTTCGCGGAGTGCCGTGGGCCAGTCTACGGTCGCGTACATCGTCCGCTCGATCCCCATCCAGTAGTTCAACAGATATCCCATCGCGCTATAGCCTCGAGACGCGTAGACAACTCCGGCGTCTCCCACTTCATCAACCCACGCCTGGTATCGGTCCCACCGCGGCTGGAACGAACGCGTGGCCATGGCATAGCCGAGCACCTTCAGATCCTGTTCCGTCTCGATCCCCCATTTGCTGATGCCCCAGGCGTATGTCCGGGGTTCCCAAATCCGCGATCGTTCGATCGATCCCAGCGGCGTCTGGATGCGCCATGTTATCTCAGGCACTCCATCCCGTTCGCTCTTGACGGTGGTGACGTCAACATCGTCTGCATGCGTGACCGTGTAGAAGGACGCCAGGTTGGCGAGGTAGAAACCGACGCCTGTCTTCTTGTGGTATTCGATCAGATCCCGCTCGGGTTCCTCGTAGGCCGCACTCAAGTCCCAAGGCATCCGGGTCCGCTCGTAAAACCAGTGCGACAAATCGAGCATGAACGGAACGACGTCAGGCGTTTCTCCCCTGTAAACACTCAGGATTCGCTCGCGATAGTTCATTGTCTTTCCGATTTCATGGTGCGTGTTCGTTTCGATCGGTCGTCTCTTTAGCAAACCGGCCCAGGATTTTGACCGCGCGGTCGGCGAGCACGTCGCCGGCTGGTTTCTTGAACGGCAGACGGAATCGAGTATACCGATAATGCGAACTCATGTATTCCTGGTCGCCCGTGTTGGCGCTATCGGTGATGTAGCCATGCGAGTTGTTCGCATAGCCGCAAGGGATGCAAATCGGCAGCGGCGATGCGCGACGGATTTGTCGACCGATTCCCTGAAACGGTTCGCAGGGCAATGCGACAATCCCGACATCGCCGACGCGAATCGCGGCGATCTCCATGTCCAGGTGTCTGGCAACCGAATCCGCACGGCCATCTTTGCGCAGGCCGAGAGCCCAGACGTTCCAGGCTCGGACCATTTCCACCAGCCCAGCGCGAAACACCGGCGAGAGCGCTCGCGGAAAGTTCTGGCCCACGCATGACAGCGTGTTCTCGTCACCGGACTTGGCCCGCTGAATAAAGTCGTCCATCTCCTCCAATTCGGCGATCAGGACTTCGCGGGCTGGCAAGGGTGCCAGCGGCACATTCACCCGTTCGACCGCGAAGTCCAACCCGTCACGCAGGGACGGCTGCAGGCTCTCCAGGGCGTCGATATAGCTTTGGCCCAGCATGTGACCAAACTCGGTTGATCGTTTCACACCGCCGACGAACATCTCCTTCGAACTCACATCGCCCGCGCACCCCTGCAGGAATCCGACAGGCGCAACAGTCTGCCTTTCAAGGTGTTTCGCCAAAACGTCACAGGCGACTTGCGGCCACTCGCCAAAGACCACGGGTCGTTCCGGATGGTAGGCGGTGACCGGATGGCCGGTGAACTGTGTTAACGCAGCAATCGCCTCGCCGGACGTGTTCTTGAACACGACGACAGGAGCCTGCGTGTCCATGTCGCCGTGGTAATCCGTTCCTAGCAACACGCGATCCTGCTCGCGCATGAAGTACGTTGTCCCGTCGGGCCGACGCCCTTTGCGGTTGTACGTGATGCGTCCTTCGTGGCCCTCGGCCCACCACACGGTCACCGGTTGAAGCAGCTCCGGCAGTCGTCTGGCGTGCTCCTGAAGAGCGGTCAGAAACCGCTCGCCGATTGGCAATAATTCCGCCGGCGGCACCTCCCGCGCGTACGAACCGTACGTGTGAACCGCGTTACTGGCGAAGGCGACGCAGCAGTGATTGTGCGACGTAAAGATGAGTACGTGCGATTTAGGCAGTCCTAAATCCTGTGCAAGCGTCTGACGAAACAGTTCGCACACATTGACCGGCGTGGTCCAGCCGAAGTGCGTCGTGACCAAACAAAGCCGTGCCGCGCCGTCGTCGAGCAGCATCACGGTTGTCTTCAGCGGACCGACAACCTCAACAACGCGAGCGCCGGTCCGGCTGTCTGACTCCGCGTCTGGTTCCGGAGCGATTCCAAACTGCAGCGCGGCGGCACGGAGACGCGGTCGCTTCGTGGCGATAGACCGGTGCATCTCGATCGTCATCTACGGGCAGGTTCTGTGGCGCTTGCGAGCGTTTTACGAATGCCGTGGGGCTCGGTGTACCGACTACTAGACGCGCCGATCCAAGACACGCTGCATGATCGCTTTCCACGTGTCGTTCAGCCGCAGCGTGACGGTGTCGATTTCGTTCTCTTCGTTCGGTTCGAACTCGATTTCGAAACCAGCTTTCACCAGCGTGTCGTTCGCTCCCTTCCCGGCTTGGCAGGAATTCCAGAACCGTCGACTGTGCAATACAGATGGTGATTTGTCCGTTCCGGTTTCTTCTGTGATTTTGTCGACAGATTTCGTCACCAGCGGCGTCAATTCGCCCATCATCTCTTGCCGCAAGCTCTCCGCCCATTCTCTCCAACGTGTCTTATCTCGTACTGACATGTCGCTCCTGTTATCGCGGGAAACGAATGCTGACCAGGCTTAGCACCGGCACGGCAGCGCAGAGCCAAAACGTCAAGACTCTTACATGTGTTCGGAAGAAGGCATGGCCGCAATCACACGCCTCTGTGCTCACGTGCATCTCCACCGCACACATGCGCCAGGATGAAGAATGGAGTGTACTGCGCAAGCGGAAAATGGTCAACTGTTGATCTAGAGTGGCCTGATGAAGAACACGTATTCGTTTGTGTCCCTACCGCTGTATTGAATACTGTATTCGATCATCAGTTCGTTCGGGGTATCCGGATCATATTTGTTGATGATGCAGTTGTGGCTGTATCCGTCTGGGCCCTTCTGTTGCCCGCTCACGACAACACCACTCTTCCAGCTTATGCCATCATCGGATTGATACAACACAAAGCGATGGGCTCCTTTACCGCCGTGACCGGATCGCCCATGAAGATAGTACTTTCCTTCAAGATAGGCCAGTTCCGGATCTCGGACCTTCTTGTCGACATGTGCTCGTTTCTGTACGGACCAACTGCGCCCTTCGTCTTCACTGATGCAATAATGCAGATGATCTTCGTCATCGCTGGCGTATGCCCCGGCCAGCAGACGGCCATCTCCCATGATACACATGGCGCCGTACCATTTGGCGTTGTCCAACGTCAGCGTGCTTCGCTTCCGCCAAATTCGCCCATCATCCGTACTGACGTACAAGACGTGGGGACCCGCTACGCTGTCAAACAACACGTAATTCGTGTCTCCTGAAACCGCGACCGCCGCGGGGTAGCCAACGAACTCTCGATCAACGAGTTGCGGATCGGTCCATGTGGAACCATTGTCACGACTCCGCATAAAGACGCTTTTGACCCTCCGGCCCTTTTCGTCAAAATGAGTGACAAACAACACACCGGTTCCTCGCTCCGTAACAAGGCCCTCTTCTACCCATGCCGGGCGTTTCGGATCTTTCTGGTAGGCCGTGTAGGAATAGTCAAACTTGCTGTATTTTTCCCAGGTCTTGCCGCCGTCCTTGCTCACGGCGTATTCGCTCCAGCCATCCAAATTGTGGTCGCTAGCGTTGGTGTGAAAGGCGACAAGGCTGCCGTTTGGATATTCCATACAAACCGGTCCACCATGAGAGTTTCTTCCAGGTGCGTCCTTTTCGAAATCGCAGATGACATTGCCGAAAACGTCATCGCCGAGTTTGGTTGCCGAATCGTGATCGTAAATCACGGCGCCGTCGATTTGCTGCCCGCCCGGAGCCGCGTGTTGCGGAGGTTGTTCGGCGGCCTGGCCCCGGCAGGCCCAACACAAGGCCATCAAGAGAACGAGTACCATGCTCCCATTTCCGGAGAATTGAAAACGATTCATGCTTCCAGGCTCCTTGTTCTAATTGTCGGAATGCTGAAAAATGTTCGGCTCGTCCGTGTCAACTGCAACGGCGTGAAGGTGCGTTCGATCGCGAACAGAGAGGTAGCCAGTTTCGTCTCGCCGCGACTGGAGTTCCCGTTCCGCCTCACAGAGCCGACGCGACGTATGGTAGTAACCGACAACCGACGGCGTCGCACAGGCCGAGCATCAGCAGCAAAAACGTGCGCAGGCTGAATCTCAAACGACTCGATGTCCGTTCAGAGTCTGTGGCAGTGTCTTGGGAGACTATCTCTCCTTCAGGTCTTTCAGTTCGATGGTGGGACCGACGGTGAAGACGGCCTGCCGAATGCTGGAGGCCTTTCCCTCCTCGTAGTAGATGGCGAGGATCGACCCGTCGTTCAACTCGACGAGGCCAGGATACGCGCCTCCTACCGTGTCAATCTGGAACGGCTGGCTCCAGGTGGTGCCGTCATCCCTGGAAACGGTGACCGCCGTGCGGGGATGCCGGTGCGCGACCAAGAGAACGTTCTTCGTCGTCCGCATGACCGTCGGCGCGTCGCCACGGTGGGGCAATCGCGTTGCCTTGGTCCAGGTGCGTCCCTCGTCGCTCGAATACGCCTGGTGCATGCCGGGACGCATCAGAATGATCAGGCGTCCGTCCGACACGCGGGCAATGGATGCTTCGCAGAAGCCGTACGAAAACTTTAGCGACGCCTCCGGATCGACGGGCGAGGCGTGCGTCCACGTGTGGCCAAAGTCGTGGGAATGGATGACCGACGTGATGTAGTGCCCGGCCTGCGGCTCGTAGTAGATCGGCAGCGCGACGTGCGAGCCTTTCAGTTGGCACACTGGCCCCGACACGAAGATGCGGCGGCCGATGCCGCTTTCGTCCTTGTACGGGGTCGTGACGGCTTCGGGATCGCCCCAGGTCGCGCCCCCGTCGGTGGACCGGACGACGT
>JACKQG010003061.1_pt1 | contig 20953 bp, 22 predicted proteins | sample 8237621 | NCBI WGS metagenome assembly JACKQG01 (sample SAMN15677084, study PRJNA649215) | marine metagenome | biome: marine; feature: Black Sea; material: saline water; isolation source: suspended particulate matter (SPM) from the Black Sea western gyre | collected 2013-06-09/2013-06-10 | depth... | reverse complement strand
TCGTGGTTTACTACAACACGGCTCGTCCCCATCAGGGCATTGATCAGCAGACCCCTATCCCCCAAGCAAGACCTGCAAGTGGAACCATACAGTGTAGAAATGTTCTGGGTGGCATCATCCACGATTACTATCGTGCCCCCACTCCGCTTGCTCTTTCTGCTACTTGAGTTTTCCCGCACGTTTCCTCCCTTCATAAAAAACCATCTTTTGTGTTTTAGCGCGTCTGATTGCTAACCTGAGCATTCTTTTTCAGTTGAATTCCCTCAATTCACCGTTTTCGAAAACCCTTCTTGGTCTCAAGGATGGTCGGTTTGCCACCTTTTCAGCCCTGTTTTCTGTCGGTTGAGGTTTTTGCACGGTACGGGGGCGGGTGACTGCTCCACCGACCATAATTGGCACGCTTTTGACTTGCAAGCCTCTACATGCCTTGAAGTTGCTCACGAATTAAAGTGCTTAATTTCTTGATGACTTCATTGAAATTGTCAGGCGGCAATTTACAACTAAACTCTGCTTTCCTGGCCTTCCAATCAAGACTTTTTACTTGGTCTGATAAGATTGCGCCTTTGACTTCTAAACCTTTGGGTATCAAAACTTCAAATGGGTAGCCTTTGACTTGACTTGTAATTGGGCAGAGAATGGCTAAACCAACTTTTCCGTTATAAGCCTTCGGAGACAAAACCAATGCTGGTCTATGTCCTGCCTGCTCATGCCCTGCTTGTGGATTGAACATAATCCAAACGATGTCACCGCTGTCGGGAATATAAGCCATAATTTCACCAAACTTCATTTCCTACGGCAAAACCCGTATCAACTTTGTTATGAAGATTATCTTTAGTAATTCCCGCCAGTAATCCATTCAATGTCCAACTTGGTGCAGGAACTGGAGTAATGATAATTTTGCCTTTGACAATGCTGATTTCTACAAATGAATCATTTTCTAATTGAGCGTCAACAGCAAAGGCTTTCGGTATTCGTAGGGCAAGACTGTTGCCCCATTTCTGAACTTTTGTGAGCATAAGGTTATCTCCTTTTTGTTTCTACAATAAAGATACACCTATTCACTCAATTAATCAAGAACTTATTTTGTTGTGCAAGGAGCGTGCCAACTAGGTGTTCAGCGGTCATTTGACCGTCTAAGGGACTATGGACTGCCACCGTCTAAATTGGATATTTGAAAAAAAAGTATACAGCCAAAACTTAAACGAGTACTTAAAAAATAATCTGCTAGTTCAACTATTCTTGCCATTCTCTCAGCAGGGCAACGATGTTGTTGATTACATCATTTCCTAAAATGCCATCAAACCCATCCATGGCTGTGCCTCGCCGTCCTTCCAGAATGAAATCTATTAAACCTTCATCCTCTTGAGTCTGAATAAATGAATTAGTGAGCAAGTTCGGGCCTATGCCTCCACTACCGTCATCGCCATGACAAGGGGCGCAATTGGTACTAAATGAGGCTCTGCCCATTTCTGCCGGGGGCAATAGAGCAACCAATCTAGACTCGGCTTCAAAAAGACGATTTTCATCGATCATGATAATGATGGTCTCAATTTCTTCTGCCTGGTTTTGAACAGCCTGAACGAGAGCGGCACGGCTGCGGTTGAAGAAATTGATGCGTTGGTTATTCAAATTGAAGAAACGATGACCACTGAACAAGTCGCATCTATTGCCGCGATGCATCTTACCCGGGAAAGCATGGGCGAAATCATGCAGGAATATGCCTTGTCATTGGGTGGCGGCGAAACCCCACCCGAAGGTTTTGTTCCCGGTCAAGGACGCGGGGGTGGATCTGGGGTTCCCGGTTTGAGCGGTCCAGGTGGTGGTAGCGATACTGGTATGACTCCTGAACAGATCGCTACAGCCCAAGCTGAGCGTGAAAAATCAGGCGAAGCTGGCAGTATGCTGAACAGCCGTATAGCCCGCGTCATCGCCGATGGGTTGATTGGATTATTGCAGAGTAAATAGCTGATTTATGTATATCGATAAATGTATAGAAAGATAACGTTGTTGCAATGAACTGATCCCTTCTTATTAATGTGCTATACTAAAACAAGAAATCCGGACATATTGTATCCGAATTTCTTGTTTTAGTATGACTCTTATAAGCGATTTTTTTTATAATTCTCAGGAGAACGATTTTGAAAAAAAACTTAGTGGTATTGGTATCTATATTAGTTCTATTCGTCTTTCCTGTTTCTGTCTTTGCAGGTAGTAGTAATTTTGACGTGTCTAACGAGTCTGATTGGGAGGATGACTTTATTGAAGGTTGCCGGGCCAATAGCGGCCTGCCTTTCGAATGGGATTATGGCATCGGTTGTGATTTTGAAACTGAAGAAGATGTTTTCTGCACCTATGATGATCAATGCGATGCTGGCTGGCTCTTAGATTTAGATACGCAAAAACCATCAAGAACTACATCTGGAGATTCGTCAGAATGTGAGAACGGTGAAATGATATCAATAGCATCCGTGGGCGCAAATGGCGGGGTTTCCATTGAGGAGGTTTGCGCTACAGGCATAACAACTATTGCCAGGGAAGAAGAAATTGAGGATTTCCCCCTCGAGGACTTGCTGAATGTGGAAATTACCACAGCCGGTCAAAAAGCTAAAAAGCCTCAAACTGTTGCGTTGGAAAATGATGATGACTACAGTCCTGGTGATTTTTCGGGCGATTGTGAACTGGCCGGTGGAACCCCTGAAACCAGCCGAATGCCGAACGGCGATTTTTACTATGAGTGCCGTTTTGATGACGGCGATATTATTGCCTGTGATAATTTTGGCTGTTACCCAACACCTGATTCCGGGTTTAAAGTAGGTTTTCCAAAACTAAATGCTTTAGAAGCAATTATTTTGGAAAGAGCTGTGGCAATTAGTGATGATGACCTGGATGATTTGAATGAAGCTTGCGAACTGGACGGGGGGGATGGGTCGTCAACATCAGATGGTGGACAGTTTTTCTGTGTTCATGAAGATACTGCCTGGTATTGTGAAGATGATTTTTGGTCGGAGGGGGGCCTAAAGTGCGAACCAATAGCTGAATCAGATGATAAGAAAAGTCAAACCGACCTGAATGGTTTTCCCGGAGAAGCCCTGAAAGCTTTGGAGGCCGTCACAATTAATGTAGCAATAAAGGATGAAGATCTGGATGACTTAAATGAAGTCTGTGAGCTCGATGGAGGGGATGGATCGCAAACGTCAGACGGTGGACAGTTTTTCTGTATTTATGAAGATAGTGCTTGGTTTTGTAAAGATGATTCTGGGGCGGATGGAGGCATAAAGTGCGAACCAATAGCGAGTGCCGAATCAAATGATAAGAAAAGTGAAACCGACCTGGATGGTTTTCCATCGGAGGCTTTGAATGCCCTGGATGCCGTCAATGCTAATGTCGTTTTTGTTCCGCGTGTCCCGAAGATATCCAACCCAGTGCTATTGGTCCAGGAAACATCCTGCAAAGTCAGTCAACCAGACGAAGCCGTGCAGTCCTCTGCCAGGATCTTTTTAAACAATGCTATAGATATGAATGGTTTCTTCGAGAGCATTGTCGGTCAGAATGGGATCATCGCCCCGAATAACCTGACCGGGCAACCGGGATCTGAAGGCTACCAGGGAACCGATGGAGCCGACATTTCAGCTCGGATGAATATCATCGCTCCAAACAATATCATTGCACCGAACAACTTAACCCTCGGTGATATTTCCGATGGCACCAGCAAAACACTGTTTTTTAATATTATTGCTCCAAATAATGCTCAAGGCCGGCCTGTTTTGGATGGAGATTTGAATGAGCAAAACAACATCATTGCCCCCAACAACCTAATTATTCCATTTCCCGGAGGTCCCATCCCCATCCCGTATCCTTTCATTACTATTTTGGCAACACTCGGATTAGGTTTATTAGCTGGCGGACTTTATCTGAACAAAGTGTCTACAGGCATGAAGATCATGGATTTCATCGTCCAGCAACCCAAACAACTGGCGATGGGTGCTGGGGTTGGATTTGGCGTATCAATATTAACTGCGGGCATTGGTCTTGCTGCGCTGTTCTTTATGTCCAATACTGCCCCCGAGAATATTGCGGTAGGATGCAATGCTGTGGTTGTCCAAACTGCGAAACTTGATTATTTGATTGCGCAGCCTGAAGAGCAGCCTGAAAAGAAAGCTGAAGTTCTGACAGTTACAGCCAAGCAACCATCCAATTGTCGCCGTGGTGCTGGAACACACTTCGCTAAAGTTGGTTCTTTTGGACCTGCTGATGATCCTGCTATTGTGTTGGGACGAAACGCAACTGCTGAATGGTATTTTATTGAAAAGAATGCCAGCCAAAAATGTTGGGTGTGGGCTGACGGGCTCGAAGATGTGTCACATCTGGGTGAGGGGGTTGAGGAGGTTGGCAATCCTGCAAATGATCCTGATGACAGCAGTGATGGTGGCGAAGCGGTTAACACTGGTGGTGATTCCGGTGGCAGCGGCGGCGGCGGTGGTGGTGGTGGTGGGGGAGGCATCGGAGGAATTGAACCTCCACCTTGTTTTAGCTGTGGTGGTGTAGTTGACCCCGGAGGAGGATCCCCCCCCATAATAGTCGACTAGATTAAGTTAGTTTTCCAAACAGAATATTTCTAAAAGCTCCTGCCAATTTCGCAGGAGCTTTTGGTTTTTGGCGATGACTTGAAACAGGGGGAGGAAAGTGCTATAATCAGGCATACCTGTTGGTACAGGTTGGTATAAGTTGAGCTATTGCAGTCCAAAAATTATGGATAAACCACTCTATCAAATCGTTTATGATGCCCTTCTTCAGCAGATTGAATCTGGAGAACTTAAGCCGCATGATCGTCTGCCCTCTGAAAATGAGCTGTGCGAATCTTTTTCGGTTGGACGGAATACTGTTCGACGTGCATTGAGCGAATTGGCAAACGATGGCTCTCTGAAGACAATTGCTGGATTGGGTACTTTTGTGACTGACAGCCGCCTAAGTAAGACCACTGAATATCTTTTTGGGATGACTCAGGAAATGGAGCTGCGTGGTAAGACAATTACCAGCCGGGTCCTGGATGCAAAACTGATCAGCGCCGATCCATTTTTGACGCGTCGTTTACGTGTCCAACTTGGTGCCGAAGTGGTTTTCCTTTACCGTGTCCGTGAAATGGATCGGGAACCGGTGGCGATTGAGCGTGCCTATTTACCTCACGCATTATGTCCTGGCATTCTGGAATTTGATTTTTCAAAAGAATCTCTTTACCAGACCTTATCAAAAGTTTATGGAAAATCCCCGAGCTATGCTGAGCAGGAAATTGAAGCCAGTCTGGCAACACCTGAAGTTGCGCGCCTTCTTAAGCTAACGAAGCCTGCGGTTGTTTTGGCTTTCCATCGTGAAACCTGTTTGGAGACGGGAGAAGTGATAGAATACGTGGACTCTGAGTTGCGAGCAGACCGCTTCCGCTTTTATACCAATTTGCGCTTGCAGGCTGATGCGGATGAATTTGTTTTTCGACGTTTGCCAGTTTTCGCAACTCAGGTGGAGGAGCGATCATGATCTCGGATGCTGAACTTAAAGCCCTGGTAAATAAGGTGGTCCGTCGAACGATGCACGGTGAAGAAGTGCGTACTGAGACCGCATCTCCGCAGGGGATCAGTCCATGTGATATGAAAACAGTCGCGTTGGGGGCAGATCATGGCGGATTCAAGATGAAAGAGATGCTCAAAGCTCATTTAACGGAAGCAGGTTTCGGTGTGGTCGATTGCGGCACGCATAGCGTGCAATCCGTCGACTATCCCGACCTGGCTTTTGCGGTTGCAGAAAAAGTCAGCCAAGGGGAAGCATGTCGGGGGATCGTAGTCGATGGAGCAGGAATTGGCAGTTGCATGACCGCCAATAAGGTCCCTGGTGTGCGCGCTGCGATGTGCTACGACTATGCCACTGCGGTGAACAGCCGTGAGCATAATAATGCGAATGTTTTGACATTGGGAGCTGGTTTGCTGGGTGATAATCTGGTGAAACAGATCGTTGATATTTGGTTGGCAACTGAATTCGGCGGTGGACGTCATGGAAAGCGTGTAGATAAAATTACCGCGATAGAAAAGAAATATTTGAAAACTGGAAATTGATATGGAAATTAATCAGAAAAATGTTGAAGAAATTGTCGAGGTTGTGACGCGTGAGGTACTGCGTGCTTTGGCAGAGCAGGAAACTCAGCTGACCCCGGATGGTGCCTATTGCACGATTGAAGAAAGTGATGGCATTATGGTCAAAACTTGCTTCGATGATGTCGGGCACGTGATCAGCGCGGGCGCAGAGAGGATCTCGTCCACGTTGGGAAATATTCCCGATGATCTTGATTTGGCAAGCAAGATCGACCATACGCTGCTCAAACCGGATGCAACGCCCGATCAAATCGCACAATTATGCTACGAAGCGCGCAAGTACGAATTTGCCTCCGTTTGTGTGAATCCCGGGCACGTCAAATTATGCGCCGATTTATTGCGTGGCTCAGATGTAAAGGTTTGCACTGTGATCGGCTTTCCGCTTGGGGCTTCCGCTCCGGACGTGAAGGTTTATGAGACCGAAACTGCACTCCGCGATGGCGCAACCGAAATCGATATGGTCATTAATATCGGCGCGCTAAAAGGCCAGGATCTTACCCTGGTTTCACAGGATATTCAGGGCGTGGTTGAAGCTGGGCATCGGGCAGGTGCGATAGTCAAGGTGATTATTGAAACTGCCTTGTTGACCGATGAAGAAAAAGTGACCGCCAGTTTGCTGGCCAAGGAAGCCGGCGCAGACTATGTGAAAACCTCGACGGGATTTTCCGGTGGTGGAGCAACTGTGGAAGATATCCGGCTGATGCGCCGTGTTGTTGGTCCAACGATGGGCGTCAAAGCATCTGGAGGCGTCCGCTCTCGTGAAGACGCCGAGAATTTGGTCAAGGCTGGTGCCACCCGCCTCGGTGCGAGTGCGGGCGTAAAAATTGTTCAAGGTGAAGTGAGCACATCGGCTTATTAATCTATTCTATATGTCTCTGCGAGGAGCGGGCTTTTGCAACGCGGCAGTCTCCATCATTGTTTTGGAGATTGCTTCGGCGATAAAACTGCCTCGCAAAGACATTCCGCAATTGTGAAAAAGAAAGAATATAATGCTAATCGCCAGAGTAGTCGGGACCGCAATTTCGACCATCAAAGATGAAAAGGTTCAGGGCCGCAAATTACTTGTCCTGAAACAGACTGACCCCACAGGCAAATTGATCGGCAAACCTTTCGTGGCGGTCGATCTGGTTGATGCTGGCGAAGGCGAATTGGTCCTAACAGGGCATGGTTCCAGCGCCCGTCAGACGAATTTGACAAAAGATTGCCCCGTTGATGCTGTCGTTGTGGCCGTGATAGATCATCTCAACGTTGACGATAAAGTCGTCTTTCGCAAGGAGTAGTGTGGATGTTGATTTCAAAAGTGGTTGGAACGACGGTTTCGACAATCAAGGATGAACAACTGACAGGCCGTAAGCTGCTCATTTTGCGTCAAATTGATGAGAGTGGCGAAGTTTTTGGCAAACCTTACGTTGCCGTGGATACACTCGATGCGGGCGCTGGCGATCTGGTCCTCACCGCTCATGGTTCTGGCGGACGCCAGACAGCGATTACAAAAAACAGCCCTGTGGATGCAGTCATTATGGCTGTCATCGATCATTTGAATATTGAAGGAAGGACCATCCGCCGTTAGCAATAACGGAAAAAGGATTGCGTTATGACGATTACCGATAAGGACCTTCTCTCCATTCAGGAAGCCCGCCGTCTTGTTGAGCGTGCCTATGAAGCCCAGAAGATTTGGGGCAAGGCTACCCAGGAGGAAGTCGATCGTGTCTGCCAGGCGATGGCCGAGGCCGCTTATGCCGCCTCAGAGCGTTTGGGGCGCAATGCTGCTGAAGAGACGGGGTTCGGTGTCCCGGAACATAAAAAACTGAAAAATGAATTCGCTTCCAAACACGTTTGGGAGAGTATCAAGGATATCAAGACAGTCGGTGTCATCAATCATGATGTCGCACGCAAGATTTACGAGATTGCCTGGCCGGTCGGTGTAGTGGCCGGACTTGTTCCCAGCACCAATCCGACCTCGACTGCCATCAACAAGATTTTGATCTCGGTCAAGGCACGTAATGCGATCGTGTTGGCCCCCCATCCCTTTGCAGTAAAATGCACGACAGACACCGCTCATCTGATGGCTGCTGCCGCGGAACAAGCAGGTGCGCCTGCTGGTCTGATCAATGCCTTGAGCAAAATTTCGTTGCAGGGCACCCAGGAATTAATGGGACATAAACGGGTGGCACTCATTTTAGCAACAGGCGGCGGCCCGATGGTCCGTGTGGCACACTCGATGGGTAAACCTGCCTATGGCGTCGGTCCGGGCAATGTTCCCGCCTATGTGGACCGCAGTGCGGATTTGGAGAAAGCTGCAAAATATATTGTCTCCAGCAAAGCCTTTGATTTTTCGACGATTTGTGCAACCGAACAAGCTGTTGTTGCGGATCGTCCGATCGCGGCACGCTTGATGCAGTTGATGCAAGCCGAAGGCGCCTTTTTCGTGGACGAGGCGCAAGCTGAGGCTTTGAGGAAGATTCTCTTCCACCCGGATGGCGAGATCAATGCCGCAGCAACGGGTAAATCGCCCCAATATTTGGCAGCGATGGCGGGTTTTGAAGTTCCGAATACTGCACGGATTTTGGTGGCGCGCGTGAATAAAGTTGGTCACGATGAGCCTCTCTCGCGCGAGAAACTTACAACGGCCTTGGCCTGGTACGAAGTCGATGGCTGGGAAGATGGTTGTGATATCAGCCTTTCGCTGATCAATTTTGGTGGTCGTGGGCATAGTTTGATGATCCACGCCCAGGATGAAAAGGTGATCATGGCCTTTGGATTGGAGAAACCTGTATTCAGGATTGGCGTAAACACAATGGGGACGCTCGGCGCAATTGGGTTAACCACTGGAGTCATGCCCTCCCTGACCCTTGGATCTGGCGGAATTGGGGGTGCGATCACCGGGGACAACGTGAACGTGCATCACCTTTATAATGTCAAACGTCTCGCCTATGAAACCTCTGCGCCCCCCGAAGCAGCTTTACGCCCCGGATCGGTACCGGCGGGGGATGTCAATGCTGATCCGCAATTGCTGGCGAAGATGGTCGAGGAAGTCGTTCGCGAGGTGCTCAATGTCCAATAAGTTTTGGAATTCAGCACAGAGTACATTAGTTCAATGAGATGGAATCTGAAGTCTTCAGACTTTGGTTTCGACGACAGGAGTTGTCTGATTCTGCTCAAACTTGTGGTCTCTGTGGTGAACTTCAAAGAATGTTCATTGATTTATTCTGGTAAAAATCAAACTATTTGATAGGAGTATCTTATGGCTCAAGACCCAGCTTTCATTGCATTAGGAATGGTTGAAACCCGTGGCCTCGTCGGCGCTGTTGAAGCGGCTGATGCGATGGTCAAAGCGGCCAACGTCAAGTTGATCGGCTCGGAATATGTCGGTGGCGGCTTTGTCACCGTCATGGTGCGCGGCGATGTAGGCGCAGTTAAGGCTGCGACCGATGCAGGCGCAGCGGCTGCCAAGCGCATCGCTGAACTGGTATCCGTACACGTCATTCCGCGCCCGCATGAGAACGTTGAAATGATTCTGCCCGAGAGCAGCAAAGGCAGCATTGGTGGTCGCAGCGGCGGAGCGAAGAAATAGTCACGCCGGGTATTCTTACTCGGCCTGATCTGCTCGAAACCCTCACCCGCGCTGAAGAAGTCATCCACTATCTGGATGACAGACAACTGCCACCTCTGGAAAATATCCCCCAAGGGGAGTTGCATGTCGGCGTAGATTTGGGCACCGCTTATCTGGTATTGGTGGTTCTCGATCAGAATCATCAACCAATTATCGGCGAGTACCAGTTTGCCGAGGTTGTCCGTGACGGGTTGGTGGTGGATTTCATCGGCGCAGTCGACCGTTTGCGGGAAATGAAGCAGCGTGTGGAGCACAGGCTGGGCCGTGAGTTGACCCACGCGGCCAGTGGCTATCCTCCTGGCGTTCCAGAAGTTGAGCGTCGCGCTACGGCCAATGTGGTCGAAGCTGTTGGGATGCACTGCACCAATCTCGTTGACGAACCGAGTGCAGCCAATGCCCTGATTAAAATGCAGAATGGCGCAATTGTGGATGTGGGCGGCGGGACGACCGGCATCTCCATCTTGCAGGATGGAGAAGTGGTCTACACTGCCGACGAGGCGACGGGCGGCACGCATTTTTCGCTGGTTATCGCTGGTGCGCAGGACATCTCTTTTGAAGAAGCTGAGGCACTAAAGATCGACCCGGCCGAGCAGGAGCGGATTTTCCCCACAATTCGTCCGGTGATGGAGAAGGTAGCGAGCATTGTAGCCCGTCATATATCCATCTATCGGGAAGAAAGCGGAAAAACGGTCGAGCAATTGATTTTGGTTGGTGGCACGACCCAATTCCCTCGCATCGCAGATGTTGTTGAGCAGTACACAGGTGTCCCCACGAGCGTACCGGAGCGCCCGCTTTTTGTCACGCCTCTGGGTTTTGCGATGCACGATGTTACGGAAGAGATTTAATAATCTTGACCGAATACGCTATCGTCTTATTTGTGTCTTGGAAAGAAATTACGAACAAAAACCTAAACACAAAGAGCACGAAGTGCCACGAAGAAAAAAATCAGATTTTGCTTTTACTTTGTGATCCTTTGTGTCCTTTGTGGTAAAAAGATTTTTCTTTATCAAGATTAGGAGTTTTCCATATACGCTATCGTCTTATTTGTGTCTTGGAAAGAAATTACGAACAAAAACCTAAACACAAAGAGCACGAAGTGCCACGAAGAAAAAAATCAGATTTTGCTTTTACTTTGTGATCCTTTGTGTCCTTTGTGGTAAAAAGATTTTTCTTTATCAAGATTAGGAGTTTTCCATATACGCTATCGTCTTATTTGTGTCTTGGAAAGAAATTACGAACAAAAACCTAAACACAAAGAGCACGAAGTGCCACGAAGAAAAAAATCAGATTTTGCTTTTACTTTGTGATCCTTTGTGTCCTTTGTGGTAAAAAGATTTTTCTTTATCAAGATTAGGAGTTTTCCATGGCTAATGAATTTTCATTACGTTGCTATTGTTATCTTGACCGAATGCAGCCGCAGTATGCGGCCTTCGTTGGCACGATCACGCAAGGAGATCTGCCTACCTCAGGGATGGCTTCCCTCTACATCGAGATGGCTCCCGGCAATGAAGTTTTTCGCATGGTCGATATTGCCGTAAAGGCTACCGAAGCCAAGCCCGGTGCGCAAATTGTTGAGCGCGAATTTGGGATGTTTGAGATCCATTCGCATAAGCAAGCTGATGTTCTTGAATCCGGTCGGATTGTTCTTGACCGACTTGGTCTAAGCGCAGAGGATCGAATCCGTCCAAAAGTGGCTTCGGTGCAGGTCATCACCAATATTGACCCCTATCAGGCGCAGTTGCTCAATCGTTGGAGACGTGGGACCATGCTCGTCCCCGGCCAGACCCTGCTTGTGGTTGAGTGCGCTCCAGCGGCCTATATTAACTATGCCTGTAACGAAGCTGAAAAAGCATCCAATATCAACGTGGTCCATGTTGCTTCAGTTGGGCGCTTTGGTCGCATGTGGCTTTCAGGTACAGAATCTGAAGCAATCACTGCACGAGATGCCGCCATTCGCGCCCTTGAAAACCTCGAAGGTGTCGACGGCTAGATCAGGAGTTATCCATGGCGAAAACCTTTTATACAGAACGAGATATTGAAGATTTGGTCAAACAGGGCGTGCTTTCACTGGTTGTGGATGATAACGTTGCGTTGACCGATCTGGCCTACACACGGGCAAATAAATTGGGGATGGAAATGGTCACTCAGAACGATAAACCGCCTGCAGCGCCAGAGCGACCGTATATCGCTCAGCCCGTTAAAAAGGTGACTGCGCAGAAGTCTGCGCCGGTACGCAACGTGACCTCTAGCCTGCCTCCGTCTGATAAACATGTTCTGCACGAGCGCATCCACGCGGCTGTTGTCGCCAAGCTGGGAACTTCGGTCGATCCCAAACTGCTCGATGTGATCATCACACGTGTGCTGAGAAATATCAACACCAACTAAGGCATAAATATGTTACTAGGACGCGTCCGCGGCACAGCGATTTGCACAGTGAAATACCCCGATATGAAGGGGATGAAATTGCTTATCGTGCAGCCGCTCGATAGCCACCTCGAGGATGCGGGCCCCATGCAGGTGGCCGTGGACGTAGTGGATGCCGGTCCCGGCGATCTGTGCATGATGGTCCGCTCGCGCGAAGCCGCTCTTTCGATGAGGGAGCATAAATTTGTCCCCGTCGATCTTTCGTTGGTCGGTATTGTGGACGAATTAACCGTCCGCCCTGATGGGGAGTTTGATTTCACGCTAAAGAAGGGTTGGACAAAATACACATGATCCTTGGTAAAGTGACCGGTACGGTTGTAACAACCATCAGCCATCCCCATTTTGATCATCGTCGTTTGCTCACTGTCCAGCCGCTGATGCTGGAAGGTGAAAGCGCAACAGGTGATTTCATCGCTGTGGATAATACTCAGGCGGGCATCGGCGATACCGTCCTTGTCAACCGTGAGGGTAACGGTGCGCGTGCCACGCTCAACCTGCCGGATGGCTGTATTATTTCTGTTATTGTAGGAATCGTGGATTCGTTATATGTAGAGTAATCATTAAGGGAATTTCTCATAGGCCCAGTATAAACCCAAATGCCGAGAGCAAGACTCCTGGCGTTTTTTCGTTAATATAGAGAAAAAAAGAGACGAAACTGGTAGAATTACTTTTACGTGAATTTAATCAATCATTCCTTCCATTGGGAGAAGAATTATGCCTGCAGAATATGAGAAAAAAGAACAAAGCGCACTATACAAGAAATTTGATCTGCTCCAAAAAAAGTTGATCCCCCTTTGGGAGCAAATCGGTCGCTCCGATCCGGGAGGCGCATTTATTGAGGATGAAAACACGATGGTGGTATTACCCTCCATGACCGTGGATTTGAAATTGGATTTTGCCTCCCAGCAAGCCTATGAAGAGAGAATGCTCTTTATGCTCTTTTTACTGCGTCAACCTCATGTGCGTATCATCTATCTGACCTCTGCCCCCATCCAACAGGATATTATTGATTATTATTTAGATATTCTGCCGAGTGTGAGTATTGCCAGCGCCCGCAGGCGACTCACTCTGATATCTCCACAGGATTTATCGGATCGTCCGTTGGTGACAAAATTGCTTGAGCGTCCCAAACTTATCGAACAGATCCGCAAGGAAATTCCAAATCTGGATATGGCGCACCTGGTTCCATTTTTGACCACTGATCTCGAGCGTGATTTTGCTGTTCAGCTTGGCATCCCCATGTACGCCGCCGACCCGCGCTTTTTTGCTTTTGGTACAAAAAGCGGCTGTCGCCAGATCTTTGCTGAAGAAGGTATTCAGCATCCGCAAGGCGCGGAGAATATTTTCAGTAAAGATGATCTGGTCAAGGCCATCTCCCAGATGCGCACGGAAAAACCTGAAATATCAAAAGTTATCGTTAAGCATAACGATGGTGTTTCGGGATATGGCAACGCGACCCTGGATCTATCCGGCCTTCCCAAACCCGAGGCAGCAGATGTTAAGAATGCTTTGGGGGAGCGATTAAAAGAACTGCAATATGAATTGGCCGACGTTAACTATGATTGGTATATGGAACAGCTCAGTACAAAAGGCGGCATTGTAGAAGAATTAATTGATGGCGACAGTATGTTCAGCCCAAGTGTTCAATTGCGCGTCACACCTTTGGGAGAGGTGGAATTGCTCTCTACCCATGATCAAATATTAGGTGGCCCCAGCGGACAGATTTATATGGGAGCGCGTTTTCCTGCCAATCCTGAATATGGGCCAATGATTACCCGCGAGGCGGTGAAAATTGGCAAGCGTTTCGCCAAGGAAGGTGTCGTTGGACGCTTTGCGTTGGATTTCATCGTTGTCCGATCTCGTTGGCGCTGGGAGCAATATGCCATTGAAGTAAACCTTCGAAAAGGCGGAACAACCCATCCATATTTAACGCTGCTTTTCTTAACCGGCGGAAAATTCGATCCAGATACAGGTATCTACCAGACATTGCAAGGGCAGGCAAAATATTATGTGGCAACGGATGCTTTAAAATCCAAGGCATATAAAAAATTGACCCCACAGAAACTTTTCGATATTGTTAGCAATCACCGCTTACATTTTGACCATACCAGCCATACCGGGATCGTGCTGCATATGATCAGTTGCGTTTCATCGTTGGGAAAGCTTGGTCTGACAGCCATTGGGAATAGCCCTGAACAGGCACAAGAGATCTATGAGAAATTTATTGAAGTCTTGGATGAGGAAGTGAATTGACCCATGGAATCCATTCATAATTTTCGCGATTTTGGTGGTTATAAAACGCAAAACGGAACGAGTCTTAAAAGTGGATTGCTTTATCGTAGTGGTGACTTATCTAAAGCAAGCAATGCTGATATTGACTATATTGCCTCTTTAGGCATAAAAACAGTTTGCGATTTAAGATCAGAATTTGAGCGACAGAAAGAACCGGACCGAATACCGATTGCCAGGCCATTCACCTTTTTTAATATCCCCATGCGTCCGATCGTTGATTACCATGGGCGATCATTGCGTCGCTTATTTTCTCTCATGTTTGGGAGTGAGCGCAAAATGGACTATATTGCAGAGTCTTATCAAGCGTATCGCGAATACGCAACCAATTACCTGCCTCAGCTCAAAGCCTTGTTCCATCGCATATCAAATCCCGAAAATTTACCCCTTCTTATTCACTGCTCTGCCGGAAAAGATCGGACAGGTGTGGTTTCCAGTCTCATTCAGCTGGTTTTAGGGGTCCCCTTTGAAACCGTAATGGAAGACTATTTAATCACAAATGAAAATTTGGATGCCTATACTCAGGAAATATATCGACGACTTAGCAAGTTGGCTTATTTCGGTGTCCCCTGGCGGATGTACGCGCCTCTTTTTGATGCGCGTTCCGATTATTTAAGTGCTGCCCTTAGCCAGGTAAAAGAAGAGTTTGGCGTGCTTGACCAATGGATTCGGCGGGGTTTGGGGTTCTCTGAAAAAGATCAGGCTGCTTTGGCGGCTGTATTGATAAAGTAGTTCAAGGATGATGGAGAATCAAAAAAAGCCGCTATTAGCGGCTTTTTTGTGCCCTTACGAGAATTTGTTCCGAACCCCGTCCTTCAATAGATAATTCATTTTGGGTTGCCAGGAGTATTACTCCTGGCAACCCTTCGGGAGAAGGAAGAAAAGATTCTATCTGTAAAATGATAAGCAACTACCAAATTAAGCTCGCCAATATCCAGGTGATTATGCTCAGGATCACATAAGGCAGGGCAGCAGATTTTAGCCCTTTGGTATTTTGATGCACCAAATTGTGTTTTACCGCGTCGTGCATCTCATCCTTGTGACGTTCGACTTCAAAAGCTTGGGCATTTTCTAGGTTGTGGAAAAACATTTTGACTCCTTTTACAATAAGGTTACGTTCTGCAACCAGATGGGTGGTAAACATTTGCCCACATTATTACAAAGGGTAATCCTTTTTTCGTCTTTTATTTCCTGAAAATTCTTGAGACGTAAAAAAGACGCATTTGGTCTAAATTTCCACCGGAAGGTGCTATACTGGGATTATCTGCTCTTTCAGTATATATGCCATGTACTGGTTATTGGAGGATTTGATGCTTAAGATTCGACTTCTTGGACAATTCGACGTGCGACTTGATGGAAAACGCGTCACGATTTCCTCTCGGGCTGGTCAATCCCTCTGGCATATCTCACACTGACAGCAGGGACTTCCCACCGCCGGGAGAAACTGGCAGGCGTATTTTGGCCCGAAACCACCGATAAAATTGCACGAAAAAATCTTCGACAGGAATTATGGCGTATTCGCAAAGCCCTCGCAGTAGGACAATCCGGTAGTAGCGAATATATCCTTGCTGATGATTTTACATTGAAATTCAATCGAAATTCCGAGTACTGGCTCGATGTTTTGCAAATGGAGAGACCCGACCTCGATCTCCAATCGCTCATTGCAAATCTTTCACTCTATCAGGGAGAACTCCTGCCCGGATTCTATGACGAGTGGATCGCTATCGAACGCGAACGAGTACAAGCTGTCTTTGAAGGTCGCAGGGTTTTATGATTTTATCAATTCAGTCTATAATTGGGACAATATCAAATAAGATGATCTTTTAACCATGGCTGATCGCTTTCTTGAAACCAAATTCCATATTCCCCTCTGGCGTGCCGGTGGTGTGATGCGTCCACGGCTTTTGGACCAACTGCAAGCCGGTTTGATAGAGCAGCGAAAATTGACACTGGTCTCCGCACCTGCTGGTTATGGAAAAACCACCTTAATAACCAGTTGGCTCTATTCTTTTACGGAATCAACGCGAAATGTCTGGTTATCCCTCGAAAAAAGCGACAATGAGTCAGCACGCTTCTTGTCCTATTGGGCAACCGCCTGGAATCGGATCAGTGATTTTGCGCTGGAAAACATTCTGGCGCTATTGGAGGCACCCCAACTCCCGCCCTTCCAAAATATTCTGAATGAAATCATTAACACTCTTGCTCTTCTTGAAGAGCCTGCAATCCTCGTCCTCGATGATTACCATCTCATCACCAACCCGCTCATTCACGAGATGCTGGAATATTTTCTTGAGCACCAACCACGCCATGCGCATCTGGTCATCATCACGCGCTCAGATCCCTCTTTGCCATTGGCGCGTTTTCGCGCGCGTGGGCAAATGGTTGAAATCCGCGCCAGTGATCTGCGCTTTACAGAAGAAGAAGCCAGTCATTTCTTCAATCAATCCATGCAGCTTGACTTAAAAGAAGATACTGTCAATGCACTCGAAGCGCGTACGGAGGGATGGGCGGTTGGCTTGCAGCTCGCAGCCTTGGCACTCAAAAACCTGCCAGACCCACAAAGTTTTGTAGAAACATTCCGCGGCAGCCACCGCTATGTCTTGGATTATTTGGCGGAAGAAGTCATTCGCCAGCAAAGGGATGATATTCGCAAATTCATTATTCAGACTTCCATCCTGGCACGTTTCAACGCTGAATCCTGCGAAGCACTCACCGGATTCCCTGACAGTCAGAGTTTATTTTCAGAACTTGAACAGGCGAATCTCTTCCTGATCCCGTTGGATGATGAGCGCGTCTGGTATCGCTATCATCATCTTTTTGCCGATTTCTTGCGAACAGAACTCTCTAAAACTGAAACAAAAACACTATATAAAAAGGCTGCGCTTTGGCACGAAGAGAATGACTTTCTCTCTGAAGCGGTGCAATATGCCATCGAAAGTGGCGATCTTGATTTCTTGGCGGATCTGATTGATCGGGTATTTCGGGAAGATACGATTTGGTCGGGTGGCAATCTCGCCTTATATTTATCCTGGCTGGAAACTCTCCCACCGCAAGCCTTTCATAGCCGCCCTGAATTAGGTTTGAACGCAGCGCATATTCTTTATTTATTAGGGCGTTTTGACGCTGCCGAAAAGCAAATTGCTCAAGTCGAGCAAACGCTCGACGCTTTACCTGCGTCTTCTGAAAAAGAGCAAATGTTGGCGCAGGCATCGCTGTACCGTGGTGCAATTGCCTCCGTGCGTGGAGATACGCAGCAAGCCATAGAGAAGATCATGTTTGCGCAGGAACGCCTGCCTCGAGAGAGGCATTTGCTACAGGCGCGTGGATTTTTCAGCCTGGGGGTGGCGTATGAAATCTCGGGGCAAACCGAACTTGCTATCCAGAACTATTTGAAATCAAGCGAAGAAGCGCAATTTGTAGACGAGATTTATCTTGTCATTCATTCGCTTTGCGCTGTAGCGCAAGTGCAGGTCGCTCAGGGATTGTTATATCACGCGGAGCAAGCCTGCCAACAAGCTATGCAGATTGCAGAAGGCAAAAGATTACCTCCGCTGGGTTTGGCGGAGTCTATTCTTGGCAGTATTGCTCTCGAACGCAACGATCTCGCTGCCGCCGAGGAATTCCTGCAAAATGGGATTGCCTTATCCCGCCGTGGCGGTTTGATAGATGACGTGATTTTTGGTCTATCGTATCTTGCTCGTTTGCATATCTATCAGGGGCGCGTATCGGATGCCTTTGAGGCTGCTCAGGAAGTGAACACGATCATACAAGGCTTCGGGGTGGAGCGCATGTCTATGATCGTGGCGGCCCATATTGCAAACCTGCAACACTTAACCGGCCAAGAAGGGGCAGCAACGCAATGGGCGCTGGAATACCAGGCTGTTCGCGGGGAGCAACCACACGAATTTGCAGAACTGACGCTCGTGCGCATCCTGCTGAAGACGGGCGGTCGCGAAACTATACCGTCCATTCTGGATGCTCTCCTTAAACGGGAGCAAGCCCAAGGTCGCGTACGAACCGTTATCGAGTCCATGATGTTGATGGCGTTGTTCCATCGCGCTGAAAAAGACATCCCAACCGCCGTAGACTGGCTGTCCCAGGCGCTGGGATTGGCTGCCCCCGAAGGTTTTATCCGCATCTTTTTAGACGAAGGGGAAGCGCTTCTCGATTTGCTGCCAAAAGCGCGTCAGGCCGCCCCTGAACTTGTGGATACCATCCTGGGTAGTCTCCAGGCTGAATCTGGAAAATCGCCCCTAGACCAGTTGCCTGACCCTCTCAGCGAGCAAGAACTACGGGTATTGGGCTTGATCGTTGCGGGAAATTCCAACCAGGGAATTGCCGACGAATTGGTCATCAGCGTGGGGACTGCCAAATGGCATGTTCACAATATCCTGCAGAAACTGGGGGTCAGTAATCGTTCAAAGGCGATTGCCCGGGCCAGGGAATTGGGCTTCTAAGCCATCTTCTCTCAACAAATCTGAGCCGTGAAAACGGCTCTTTTTTTTATTTAACCTACCCTCACAACCTATCTTCCGATAGGGGACAAAAGCCGCATAAAACTATAAACTGTAATCGTCGTCAAAAATAATCAATAGGAGACAATATCATGAAAACAAAAACGCTCGTTCCGTTCCTAGCCCTTACTTTTGGATTGAGCTGGGGAATCGCCGCCCTGCTGATCTTTTTCACCGACCAGATGGTCGCAATCTTCGGTGAAATTACCAGTAGCAACCCCTTATATATCCTCATGGCATATTCGCCTGGCCTTGCTGGCATATTCCTGGTCTGGCGGCATTACGGACTAAAAGGGCTGGGTAGCTTCTTCCGGCGATTGACCTTATGGCGCATGCCCCGGGTGTGGTGGCTATTCCTCATATTAGGCATTCCTGCCATCGCTTACCTTGCCGCCGCATTGAACGGTACCATCAGCGATCCGTTCCCCTTTTCCCCCTGGTATCAGGTATTTCCAGCACTGGTGCAGGGCTTTTTCCTCCTGGGTACGATCGAGGAGTTCGGCTGGCGGGGGGTCGCCCAACCTCTACTGCAGCAAAAGATGGCTCCCTTTTGGGCTGGCTTAGTCGTGGGTATCATATGGGCGACCTGGCACCTCCCTGCGTTTCTGTTTGGAGGCGGGGTTCAATATGGCTCTTGGGCCGTCGTGCCATTCTTTGGTGGCGTCATCGCTCTCTCCATCATTATCACTCCCATGTTCAATAGTGCCCGTGGTAGCCTGCTGATTGCTTACCTCTATCACTTTCAGGTGATGAATCCCATCTTTCCCGATACACAACCCTGGGACAACCTCCTTTTCGGGATCGCGGCAGTAGTCATCGTTTTTCTAAATCGCCGTACGATGTTCAAAAAAGGAACCGGCGTTACCGAGGTTCTCATGCCAGAGCAAGATGGTGAAGCTACGAAATAATTGCTTTCCGCAAAAGCCGGATATTTCTCGGTTGAGATGTAACGGTTTCCCGAATCCATCCTTGAGGGCGAGAGATGCGCTCCTTCCCCTCAAGGATGGCTCCAAATGAAAAGTAAGGAATTCTCTTATGGCAACACAATTTTCCACTCAAGACAACAAACCCTGGAAAACCACCTTCTTCATCATCTGGGGCGGGCAGGCACTTTCCATCCTGGGCAGCCAACTGGTGCAATTCGCTCTGATCTGGCACCTGACGATTAAAACAGGGTCAGCAACAGTATTGGCGACCGCAACCCTGGTTGGGATGCTTCCGAATGTAATTCTCGGCCCGTTCATCGGTACGCTGGTCGACCGCTGGAACCGCCGCTGGATCATGTTACTGGCTGACAGCCTCGTTGCACTGGCAACCATCGTTTTAGCCCTTTTGTTTGCGCTGGATATCGTCGAAATCTGGCAGATTTTTGCAATCATCTTCATCCGTTCCCTGGCCGGTGCATTTCATGCCAACGCCTTGAACGCTTCCACTTCCCTGATGGTGCCGGTCGAACACCTGACGCGCATTCAGGGCTTCAACCAGATGCTCAGCGGCGGACTGAACATCATTTCTGCTCCCCTGGGCGCTTTGCTTTTGGGCGTATTATCCATGCAAGGTATCCTATCGATTGACGTGATTTCAGCTTTATTTGCCATCCTGCCGCTGGCCTTGATCAAAGTTCCCCAACCGGAAAGAAATACGGTCGTTACAGAAAAAACAACCGTTTGGACGGACTTCAAAGCAGGCTTACGTTATATGATCGGTTGGCCCGGTTTGTTGGTTGTTGGGCTGATGACGGTCGGCATTAATTTCACGATCATCCCTGCCTTCTCCCTGCTTCCGCTTATGGTGAAAGACTATTTTGGCGGGAGCGCCATCCACCTGAGCTGGGTGGAATCGGCAATGGGGGCTGGCATGATCCTTGGCGGGGCGTTACTCGGCTTGTGGGGTGGCTTCTCACGCAAGATACTGACTTCGATGGTCGGGATGTTTGACAAAAGCCCAGGGCTGTGCCATATTTGGCGTGTTTTGTT
>JACKQG010003060.1_pt1 | contig 20962 bp, 14 predicted proteins | sample 8237621 | NCBI WGS metagenome assembly JACKQG01 (sample SAMN15677084, study PRJNA649215) | marine metagenome | biome: marine; feature: Black Sea; material: saline water; isolation source: suspended particulate matter (SPM) from the Black Sea western gyre | collected 2013-06-09/2013-06-10 | depth... | reverse complement strand
GTGTGTAGCGGCGGCGCGGTCGTGCTCGTCCTCGCCAGGGTGGTCGTGTTCGGCGATGTGGTGGTTGGGTCTGATGGCGTTGGGGGTGCGGTGTTCGGTGGCGGGGGCGAGCCGGGCGTGGGGGGTGGCGGCCAAGGGCTTGGCGGCGGTGGTGGCGGACAGCAAGGTGGTGGCGGTGGTGGCGGCGGCGGCGGTGGCGGATTTGGTGGTGGTGGCGGCTTCTTCAATGTCGCACCACAGAAGGTCGCAAAAGTGAAAGTTCCCTGTGTCTGCCTCGAACACGGGAAGCCCGATCCAACACCAAGAATGAAGTATAAAATTGTTCCGATCGAAACCCTTACAAAAGATCAGAACGTCATCGAAGTTTGCAAGATGCTCGGCTACGGTGAGATCCCGCAGAACGCGGCACAAGCAGCTGCTTGGAATCTCGCCAACGGAATGAGCTGGCGCGAGCTAGCCGCAAAAAATCGAGTCGAATTGCGAACCATTGGCTATGCCGAAAGATTCTTCTCGCCGCGAGAGTCGGCATTCGCCGCTCGCATTAGCGGCGAGGCGATTAATCGTGCCAAGAATGCGAAGCCTGCCACAACAAGCACTGGTGAGCAGCCTTACACTACCGGTGGTCTTCAAGCCGGCGGTCAATAAACCACGCTTAAGAATCGAAAGCATTCAATCGAGGCGTCGTTCGGAAATCGAGCGACGCCTCGCTGCTTGTCCTGGCGTCGTCGCTTTCCCTGAAAGCTTACGCAGCTGCTGGCGCATGAGGCCGCAGCTGTCGAGTCAGTTGACGCAAACGAGTTTGTAATTCGCTGCGTTCTGATCGCCAGGCGGCTTCACGCTCCCGAATCTCTTGCTGCTGCGTGTCGAGTTCTAAGTCGCGTGCCACGAGGCGAGCTGCCTGCTCCTCGATCCCAGCGTTTCTTCGCTCGAGCCACTGATTCAAATTGGCGCGTTGTTCTTTTAACTGCTGTTGCCGCGCGTCCAGCTTGCCGGCCAATTCGCGAAGATGCTGTTCTTTTCCCGTGAGTTCATCTTGTGAAACACGGAACTCGTCGGCAAGCTGCGCGCGCAGCTTGCCAAGTGACTGAGTTAATTCCGCAACCGGCTTGCCCTTCGCGGCATGTTGCCAAAGCTGCTCCGCGACCATTCGCATTTCGATCGCCTCACGGTGCAGTTCGAATACCTGCTGCTTCGTCTGTTCAAGCGATCCTCGACGCTGATCAAGCGTTGCCTGTCGCGCATTCATCTTGTCTCGCAGTTGCATAAAGTTCTTCTCGGTTTCCTCTTTCCGGTGCTCAAACGATTCCCGCTCGTGGCTTAGTGCTTCGAGCGCCGTGTCACGCAGCGCCTCAAACTCATCCCGTTCGTCCTGAAGTGTGGTTCTTTGTTCATCGAGCAACGTCGCGGCGGTATCAAACGCTTCCTGCTGTTCTTGAAGCGCCGTAACGATCTCCGCTTGACCGCGAATACCAAGTTCCGTTCGTTGCTGACTAAGATGTTTCTCCTGATGATCCAGCGAGATTCGGTGTTTAGTGAGATTCGCGAGCAGTCGGTTCCGTTGTTCGACAGACTGCGCCTCTCGATATTCCAGCTGTTGTTGTGCCGCTGTGACCTCACGTTCGTGCTTGGCACGCTCGGCCCTCAAACGCTCGACAGCAACTCGCAACGACTCAGCCTCATCGGCAACTTGCATCTGCCCGGTGCGCCACCTGTGTTCACGCGCATCCAGATCCGCCTCACGTTCACGGACTTCGGCGCGATGCTCGTCAAGTTCGGTACAAGTTGACACTTCCGACGCCGAGAAGGCTTGAATCTCCTTCCGGGACTCTAGTATCTCTTGTTCCAGTTGCTGTTCCCGCTCGGCAAAGGCGTACTCTCTTTCGGCACACCACAGTCGCGACGTTCGCACTTCGCGCTCGAGTTGAGCAATGCGAGCGTTCAAATAGGCTTCACGATGGTCGATTTGCTGCTGCTTGGCTCGTAAATGGCCGGCTAGCTGGCTGGCTTGTGCCCGGAACTGTTCACCCACATGGGGCGCGACGGCACCGGCGACGATCAGCGCCATCTCGCGCGGGACTCCCGCCGTTTCCATTGGTTCGTTCGAGCGAACTGGATGTGCGGCGTCAATCCTTGTAACCCACGATTCATTTGCCGGCCCTGGTGACTGCGACACGTAACGGTCCCCCAACGAGAGATGCTAGCACACACATTTAGCGTAATCGTTAAACTTTACCAAATGGAAGATCGGATGAATCGGTGGATTTCTGAAGCGAAAACTGACTAAGGCTCCGGAACTAGTGTCTCAGAAAGGTGATACGAAGCTAACGCCGCACTGCTGAACCTCACCGGTGCCATAGACGTCCGTAGTGGAGTAGAATCCAAACCCCGCAGTTCGCACCTCTGCATGTCACTGTCGAACCGACCGTCTTGGTGCGATTTTTTCGTTTGATTGACGAAGGAATTCAGGTGGAAAACCCGACCGTGAGTGAGACTTCATCCCCGCAAGACAGTCCAGACGAGAACGCCGAGCGCAGTCTCGAGTTGGCGTTGGCCGCAGCGCGAACAGCGTCAGAAAACCGAGGACGCGATATCGTGGTGTTGGACCTGCGCGAAGTGACCCCCGTCTTCGACTTCTTCGTGGTCGCATCGGGAACGAGCCGCCGCCAACTGCACGCGATGAGCGAAGAAATCGATCACAAACTCGAGGATGATCTAGGCGACAAACGGATGGGAATCGAGGGCTACTCCGAGTCGCGCTGGATATTGCTTGACTATGGCACGGTCGTCATTCATCTGTTTGACGACGAAACGCGCGAATACTACGACATCGAGAACCTGTGGACACAAGCAAAGCGTATCGACTTGACCGGAGTGATTGAATCGCCGCCAGCGGAGTAATCTTTGCAATGCGGTCGCCAACGAGTCATAGCCGGGTTCACGCGCCTTGTTTACTCCAGGTTGCTCCAAGGATTGGTGCCTCTGATGAACATCCTCTCTGAATTGAAATCGCGATTTCGAATCGTCTTGAGCGAGCTAGTCGAAGACCCGGCCGAGTTGCTGAGCATGATCCGCCCAGCTCAAGACGCTAAGTTTGGCGACTATCAGGCCAATATCGCGATGCCCTTGGGCAAGACGCTTGGCAAGCCGCCTCGCGAGATTGCGGCTGAGATCGTGGGCAAGTTGGATCTGAATGACATTTGCGAGGCGGCGGAGATCGCAGGTCCTGGCTTCATTAATCTACGATTGAAAGACGATTGGCTCGTCGAACGATTGAACCGTGCTGTTGGAGATGAACGGCTCGGCGTGGCGACTGCAAGCGACCCGCGAACCTACGTCCTCGACTACTCGTCGCCCAATGTTGCCAAACCGATGCACGTTGGGCACATTCGCTCGACCGTCATTGGCGACGCGCTTTGTCGAACGCTTCGTTACCTCGGGCACCGCGTGATCAGCGACAATCATCTCGGCGATTGGGGCACTCAATTCGGCATGATCATCTACGGTTATAAGCATTTCGTTGATCAAAGTGCCTACGAAGCTGCGCCTGTCCCCGAATTGAGCCGCCTGTATAAACTCGTTAATCAGTTGGTTGATTATCACAACGCGCAGTCGGCGTTTCCGACTCTCGAGAACGAATTGAGGGCGAGATCTGCGGCCGCTGAGTCTTTGCGAAACCAGGCCCCAACGGACGATAAGGCAGCTGAAAAAAAGAAGAAAAAGGAACTTCGCAAGCTTGAAGAAAAGGCTAACGAAGCTCGCGAGAGCATTGCCTCAGCCAATGCGAAGCTGGCCGTAGTGACAAGCGATTCGCAACTCTGTGAGACCGCGACCCAACACATAAACATTGCCACAAACGTCCTAGAAGAGACGGCAAAACTACACCGAGGAGATTCAGAGAATCGTCGTCTGTGGGACGAGTTTCTTCCGAAGTGTCGCGATGAAATCCAGAAACTTTACGATCGAATTGATATCGAATTCGATTTTGAATACGGTGAGAGCTTCTACCACGAGCGGCTGGCCAACGTCGTCGAAGAGTTCGAGAAAGACGGATTGGCGAAGGAGAGCGAAGGAGCAATCTGTGTATTCTTAGACGGATTCGATGCTCCGATGATCATCCGTAAGAAAGACGGAGCCTTTCTGTACGCGACGACGGATCTCGCGACAGTCCAGTTTCGGATGCAAGAGTGGTGCCCTGACGCAATCCTCTATGTCGTCGACCATCGGCAAGGAGAACACTTCGAGAAGTTCTTCGCCGCCGCAAAGCTGTGCGGTTATCCAGACGTCGAGCTATGTCATGTGAGCTTTGGTACGGTGCTTGGCGATGATGGCAAACCGTTCAAAACACGGTCGGGTGATACGATTGGACTCGAAGCTCTACTCGATGAAGCGGTTCAGCGTGCTTATACAGTTGTCTCACAAGGCGATGATGCCAAACCCAACGGTCCCGAGTTAGGTAAAGACGAGCGGCGTCATATAGCAGACGCTGTTGGGCACGGTGCGATCAAGTACGCTGATCTCTCCCACAACCGTACGAGCGACTACGTCTTCAGTTACGACAAGATGCTCGCGCTGACTGGCAACACCGCGACTTATTTGCAGTACTCGTATGCCCGAGTGAACGGCATCTTTAGCAAAGGTGCTGTCGACATCACGAAGCTTCGCGATGGCGGAGCAGCGATTCAGGTCGCGGAACGGGCCGAGCGAGCTCTGGCGTTAGAGCTGCTTCGGTTCAGTGACGCTTTGGCCGACGTGATCGAAGACTATCGCCCGAACCAACTGACTAGTTATCTATTCCAACTCACCAAGGTCTTTTTCAGTTTCTATGAACAGTGCCCAGTGCTGAAGGCGGATGAAGAAAAAACTCGCAACAGCCGGTTGCTGTTGTGCGACTTGACTGCGCGAACAATCAGCCAAGGTCTCAACCTACTCGGAATCAAAGTCGTCGAACGGATGTAGACTCATGCCCCGAACTTCGCTCACGCCAAGGAAGAGTACAAAACTGATCGATCGTATCTATTGCGGCGATTCGGTAGAAACTTTGGCCGACCTGCCAAGCGACTTGATCGACAGTACGGTCACAAGTCCGCCCTACTACCGCCAACGCGACTATACCGGGATCGACCAGATTGGCCTGGAGCGAAGCCCCGAGGAGTATATCGAGCGGCTGGTGGCGGTGTTTCGCGAATGCCATCGAGTGACAAAAGCGAGCGGTTGCTTGTGGCTTGTGATCGGCGACAAATACGTTGATGGTGAACTACTAGGGATGCCGTGGCGAGTTGCTTTAGCGCTGAAGGAGATTGGTTGGCGACTGCGAAGCGACGTGATCTGGCACAAGCCAAATGCAATGCCATCGTCGGTGAAGACTCGACCGACGGTCGATCACGAGTATGTCTTCTTCTTTACAAAGTCGAAGGAGTACCACTACGACGCCGACGCCATTCGCGAGCCACACGTCACGTTCTCGGAGAAAAGCAAGATGCGAGGCGGACGCGGCCACTTCGGCAAACGGGGCAGCACACCCGAGAAGGGCAAGAACGGTGGCGATTCTAACTTGCACGATGCTCGCTGGGATCAGGCGTTTCATCCGAAAGGACGCAACAAGCGGACGGTGTGGTCGATCTCGCTGTCGAAATTCCGCGAAGCGCACTTCGCCGTATTTCCTGAATCGCTCGTCGAAACATGCATCAAAGCAAGTTGCCCAGAGCAAGGTGTCGCACTCGACCCCTTCTCAGGCAGCGGCACGGTCGCTGTTGTCGCCAAACGATTGCAACGTCACTACATCGGTATCGACTGCGTCGAAGACTACTGTGAGATGGCACGCAAGCGATTGGAGTAGGCGCACCAAGCAAGACTGTCAACCGACCAATCGTTTTCTACACGCCGCCTTCGTACTTGCCGAAGATCATGCGACCGGCGCTCGTTTGCAAGACGCTGGTGACGGCGATGCGAACGTTTTGATTGACGTAGTCACGGCCTCCCTCAATCACGATCATCGTTCCGTCATCCAGATATCCGACGCCCTGCCCTTGTTCTTCACCGGGTTTCACGACCCGAACGTCCAAGTGCTCCCCCGGCAAATAGACCGGCTTTAAAGAGTTTGCGACGTCATTCAGATTGATCACGCCGACGCCGTGGATCTTGGCGACCTTGTTGAGGTTGTAGTCACCGGTCACCACCTTACCGCTCAGGTGCTTCGCGAGTAGCACCAACTTCATGTCGACCGGCTGGCCGGCCATCTCTGGCGTTTCGCGATCGTGAATGCGAAGCTCGACCGTGCCACCAGTTCGCAACCGATTCAAGATATCGAGACCGCGACGACCACGCGAGCGACGCATCTTGTCGCTACTGTCCGCGATTGCTTGCAGTTCTGCTAAGACGAACCGCGGCATGACGAGGGTATTATCGAAGACGCCTGTTTCGACAAGATCTGCGATGCGTCCGTCAATTACTATGCTCGTGTCAAGAAGATAAGGCTTAACACCTTTGACTTCCTTCGAGAACTCCACATAAGGAATGATAAACCGAAAGTCATCGCGAGTTTGGACGAGCATGCTGACACAGAAGTAACAGAGCATCGTCCCGACCACAAGCCGTAGCGAATAATCGTACTCAGTCGATTCCAACTGCGTCAGCAGTGGTTCGATAATGACGCCGACGACCATGGTCAGAAACAGTCCGATCAATATCCCGAAGTAAACGCAACTGACGATGTCAATTCGCTTGCGGGGCGTGGCTGCATCAAGACCAATGATTCCCACGGCAATCACGACAATTGCGACGAACACCAACCAGGGATACTGAAATGTTGGAGCATCCACGCCAGGAGCGCCAACGGTAGGAGCATTGATCACCGCGAAGCCAACCCCAACCGCAGCGAGTAGAAAGACCCCGCGAAGAATCCAAAGTAACATGGCTCTGCTTTCTGCTCCGGCGATCCGTCTGCGTGGATGGATAAATTGAAGGGTGGGAGCGGGATGCCTCGGTCCCGCAGATATGTAACGTAAGCCACATTCTAGCGTCGCCCCCCCCAGCCCGACCACCCCCTCGTCTTGACAAATAATCGCTTTCGACTAGTCGAAATGCAGTTCGTACTGCTCGTTGCAGTAGTGATCCGTCATGCCAGCGATGTACTCGCCGACGCTTCGTCGCAACCCCACCGATTCCCCACGAGTGCGATACGCCTTCGGCATGAGCTCCGGCGCATCTATGTAACCAGCGAACATTTTTCGAAGCCGGCTCTGCGCTTCGTCTCGAACCTTGATAATGTCTGGATGCCTGTACACGTGATCGTAGAGAAAACTCTCCAACTCAGTTTTTTGCATCGCGACTTGGTCACTTGGTCCGATCAGAAATGGCGCTAGGCGGGCTTGCTGTGCGCTCGACAGGTCTCCGGTCGCAAGGTACTGCCCACAATGCTGCAAAACGTCGCTCACCTGATAGTCGATCAACTCATGGACCAAAGTCTGCCTCAGCACGAGTGGCGACAGTCCCGTGAAACGATCACTGACGCGGCGCAGCATCTCGCGGATCAGAGGAATCTCCGCCAGCTCGTCCAAGCTTAACAAGCCAAGCTTCACAGCATCATCCGTATCGTGAGCATCATAAGTGATGCTGTCCGCCGCATCGACAAGTTGCACTTCGAGCAACGGTTTTAGATCTGGGTTCTGCTTGTCCGCGCGAACGCCTTGACCATCAAGAACTTCACGCGTCAGATTTAATCCGGGAAATCCGTGATAACGAACGTCGATCTCTTGCGCGATCGTTAAGGCATGTTCGTTATGCGAGAACCCGCCCTCGTCTTTCAAGCATTCATGAAGTGCGTCTTCGCCTGCATGCCCAAACGGCGGATGGCCGATGTCGTGGAACAACGCAAGCGCTTCGATAAGGTCTTCGTTCAACTGCAGCGCTCGACCGATGGTCCGAGCGATCGATGCCACTTCCTGCGTATGCGTTAACCGCGTGCGATGATAGTCTCCCATCTCGCCCGTAAAGACTTGCATCTTCCCGCTCAACCGACGATACGCTGAACAATGCAGGATCCGATCACGATCCCGCTGAAACGGTCCGCGATAAGGATGCTCGGGCTCCGCATGCTTGCGTCCCGACGAATCGACGCTCCGCATTGCATACGGAGCGAGCAGTGCCGAATCACGTTCTTGGTAAGTCTGAAGTCCCGGCAGCAGAATCGCTTTGTCCGACGACATGTTTTTCTTTCGGTAGCCGCACGTGGCCGCAAGGTTGTACCACTTTACATGCTTTGCTACGGTGAGGGATTCGTACCTGCTCGAAATCGTAGACAGTAATACCCAATGTCATCAAGTCCTACGTCATCAAGTCCTACGTCATCAAGTCCTACGTCATCAAGTCCTACGTCATCAAGTCCTACGTCATCAAGTCCTACGTCATCAAGTCCTACGTCATCAAGTCCCAGCCTTGACGATACCGCCGAGCTGCATCTCGGCGAGCAAGCATCGATCCGCATTCGAGGGGCACGAGTTCATAACCTTAAGAATATCGACATCGATATTCCGCGTAACGAATTGGTCGTGCTGACAGGACCAAGCGGATCAGGCAAGAGCAGCTTGGCGTTTGACACATTGTTCGCGGAAGGCCAACGTCAGTTCATCGAAAGCTTGTCGGTCTACGCCCGCCAGTTTCTCCATCAGATGGAACGCCCTGATGTCGACCTCATCGAAGGCCTTCAACCCACCCTTTGCATCGACCAACGCCCCGGCAACCAGAATCCACGCAGTACGGTCGCGACGGTCACGGAAATCTACGATTATCTCCGCTTGATGATGGCCCGGCTTGGTACACCCCACTGTCCAGACTGCGGCGAGCCTATCCAGCAACAAACTTCGGAACAGATTCAGGAACGGTTGCTCGAATTGCCCGAAGGGACGAAGGCCATGCTGCTCGCCCCGTTGGTGCGCGGTCGACGTGGGCAGCATCAAGAAGTCTTCGCGCAGATCCGCAAGGCGGGGCTCGTCCGCGCACGAGTCGATGGCGAAGTCTACGAAGTCGAACAAGCGCCCGAACTTGAAGCACGCAAGATCCATCACATCGACGCTGTTGTTGACCGCATCATCATTCGTCCCGGAATTGATGCTCGGCTCGCCGAATCAATTCAAATGGCAGTGCGTCTCGGGGACGGCTTGATGGCAGTTTGCTACCACGTTGGCGATGGCGACAACAAAGTTGAGGCCGCGACAAATGGCTGGAAAGACGAGTTGTATAGCACGATCTACGCGTGCCCAAACTGCAACATCAGTTTCGAGGAGTTAGAACCTCGAACGTTCAGTTTCAACAGTCCTTATGGAGCTTGCCCTGAGTGCGACGGCCTCGGCACGCGTGAAGAGTTCGATCCTGAGTTGATCCTGCCGAATACCGAAGCCTCACTCGCCGACGGTGCAATCATTCCGTGGAAGGGCTTGACGACCGCAGCGACAAAGAGGATTCGCGCGGAATTCGCGAAATTTTTTGACGCGAACAAGGTCACGTGGGAGACGCCACTCACGGAATACTCAGAGTCAGTGCTGCACCATCTCCTTCATGGCCAAGCTCGTCCCAAGTCGATTGGGGCAATGTTGATGCTTGAAAAGGAGTACGCGACAACGACACGCAAGCCACGACTCGAACAACTCGCCACCTTTCGTGGGGCCGTCGTCTGTCGCGAATGCGATGGCTCGAGACTTCGTCGAGAAGCCAGTGCTGTGCGGATCGGCGGCAAGACGATTCATGAGATCACCCAACTTTCGGTCAGACGCGCCAAAGAGTTCTTCGACTCACTTCGCTTTCCCGAACGTGATTGTCCGATCGCCGATCCATTACTCGAAGAAATCCGCCACCGGCTAGAGTTCTTGCTCAAGGTAGGTGTCGACTATCTGGGACTGGGCCGTGCAGCGGATACCTTGAGCGGCGGGGAACTGCAGCGCGTTCGACTCGCCACGAGCATCGGATCGGGGTTGGTCGGCGTGTGCTATGTACTCGACGAACCTTCGATCGGTTTGCATCAACGCGACAACCAGCGGCTTATCGATGCGATCCGAGACCTTCAGCAACAAGGGAATACGGTGATCGTCGTCGAACACGACGAAACCATGATGCGTGAGGCCGACCGATTGATCGATGTCGGTCCTGGGGCCGGGACCGAAGGAGGCCAAATCGTCGCACACGGAACGACTCCGCAAGTTTGCGCAAACGCGGATTCCGTCACAGGACGCTATCTTGCAGGAGCCGACAGAATTGCTGTTCCAACAAAGCGGCGGCGAGCGGCGAAGTCGCGTTCGCTAGTGCTGGAAGGTGCGGAGATCAACAACTTACAACGAGTTGATGCGTCGTTTCCTTTGGGTTGTTTCGTATGCGTCACCGGCGTCAGTGGCTCCGGCAAGAGTTCACTGATCAACGAAACGCTATCGCGAGCACTGACACGTCGGCTTGGCGGGTTGGCTCCGAAATCCGGGCACTTAAGCAGCCTTCGCGGTGTCAGCCAAATCGACAAAGTGATTCAGATCGACCAGTCGCCCATCGGACGTACGCCGCGCAGTAACGCCGCGACGTACACGGGGTTGTTCGACGAAATTCGCAAAGTGTTTGCGAACACGCGTGACGCGAAACAACGAGGTTTTCGGGCCAGTCGCTTCAGTTTCAATGCGAAGACAGGTCGATGCCAGGAATGCCAAGGCCACGGCGTAAAGAAGATCGAAATGAATTTCTTGCCCGACCTTTTTGTTACGTGCAATGAATGCAATGGCGCTCGTTTCAACCGTCAGACGCTGCAGGTCAAGTATCGCGGCAAGTCGATCGCGGATATCCTTGATATGGCGATCGGCGAAGCTGCTGAGTTCTTCGAGAACTTCGCAAGCATCCACCGTGTCCTGAAATGCCTCGTCGATGTCGGACTCGGTTACCTCCCGCTCGGCCAGCCATCGACAACCGTTTCAGGTGGTGAAGCCCAACGCATCAAGCTTGGCACGCAACTCGCTCGCGTCGACACCGGCAAGACGCTCTACCTGCTCGACGAACCGACGACAGGATTGCATTTTGATGACATTCGAAGATTGCTCAATGTACTCAGCCGGCTGGTCGATCGAGGCAACACGGTCATCGTCATCGAACACAATCTCGACGTGATCAAGTGCGCCGACTGGTTGATCGATCTCGGTCCCGAAGGTGGCGAAGGTGGCGGCCAAATTGTCGCAACGGGCACGCCTGAAGAAGTTGCGTCGCTAGAAGCCAGCCATACAGGGCGGTATCTCAGGCCGTATTTGAATGGGCGCGTTGGCCCGTGAACCTTCCGCATCGCGGAGAACTTTGTTGAAAGTCGCTTCGCAAACTGGTCTAATTCCAGCCCAGCTGAAGTTCTATTCCCGCCTCTTACCGGATCGATATTATGCGAATCCTTGCACTGACGCTCACCGTGTCCCTCCTATCTCGCTCGCTTTTGGCTGAAGAACTCACGCTCGACAACGTGACGACGCCGGCGGCGAATTCTGTCGACGAACCGTTGGCGGCCGATTTCTCCTTGGATAACGCAACGCGTTTCCTGGACCAAGCATCGCTCGATTGGACGAAGAGCCGAAAGTGTTTCACCTGCCATACAAATTTCAGCTACCTGATCGCGCGTCCGACGATCTCGGCGGACGGAACGGCTCATCGACAAGTTCGTCGCGCGTTGGAAGAGTTGGTCGAGAAGCGGTGGGAAGAGAAGGGGCCGCGTTGGGATGCCGAGGTCGTGATGAGTGCCGCGGTATTGGCCATGAACGATGCAGCCACGTCGGGCAAGCTCCATGCGACGACACAAAAGGCGCTCGACCGGATGTGGACGTTGCAGCGCGAAGACGGTGGTTTTGATTGGCTGAAGTGCGGTTGGCCGCCGATGGAATCAGACGATGACTACGGCATCGCGATCGCCGCCCTTGCTGCTGGTGCCGCGCCGAACGATTACGGCAAGAGCGAAACAGCCCGCGCCGGAGTCCAAAAGCTCCGTGACTACTTGAAAAAGAACCCGCCTCCCACCCTTCACCACACAGCGATGTTGATGTGGGCGGACAGTCATGGCACAGAGTTGCTCACACCTGCTGAACGAGACAGCGCGATCGAGAAGCTATCAGCGTTGCAGCAACCGGATGGAGGATGGTCGTTCGCGACGCTCGGAAACTGGGAACGCAGCGATGGGACCGAGCAAGACACGAACTTGAGTGATGGTTATGGAACGGGATTCGTCGTTTTTGTCCTGCGGCAAGCAGGAGTCTCCAGCGACGACGCTCGGCTGCAAAAGGGAGTATCCTGGTTAAAGCAACATCAACGAGAAAGTGGCCGTTGGTACTCTCGATCACTGAACAAAGACAGTAAACATTTCATTTCCCACGCCGGCAGCGCGTTCGCTGTGATGGCGATACAATCGTGCAAACTCGATTAGAATCGACGAGTGTCATCGTTCGCTCCGCTAACGTAACGTTTTGTTCGCTGAGCGAAGAACGACTATGGTATCAACACCAAGGATTTATACACCCATGCGATACGCCTACTGGCCCTTCCTATTCATGACAGTTTTCGCGGTCGCTACTTCGGCTGCCGAGCCCAAAGAAGAAGTCTTCACTCCTCTATTCAACGGCGAAGACTTGACCGGATGGGTACGAACGAACACGCCGCCGGAGACTTGGACCTTCAACGAAGGAATGCTGGTCTGTTCCGGCAAGCCGGTCGGTGAACTCCGAACCGAGCAGATGTACCAAAACTTCATCATGGAGTTGGAGTGGCGGCACATGGTTCCAAAAGGCAACGCTGGAGTGTTCATCTGGGCGGACGACATTACGGCGCGGGGCGTACCCTTTCATCGCGGGATCGAAGTCCAGGTATTGGAGAACGCCTACGGCAACACGCGGAGCCACACAACGCACGGCGACATCTTTCCGATTCACGGAGCGACGATGACTCCGGTCAACGGTCGAGGCGGGAGCCGAGCGTTTCCCACCGAAGAGCGTTCCAATCCGAGCCCCGAGTGGAATCACTATCGCATCGTCTGTCAGGACGGCGCGATTTCACTAGCCGTGAATGGCAAGGTCGTCACCAAAGGAAAGGACTGTAGTCCGCGAAAGGGTTACATCTGCCTCGAATCAGAAGGCGGGATCGTTCACTATCGCAATGTTCGCATTAAAGAGCTTCCAAACACCCCGGTCGATCCGAAACAGGTCGCGATTGCGAATCGCGGCTATCGCTCAATCTACAACGGACTCGATCTATCAGGTTGGACAGGCCAACCTGAAACGCTGAAGGCTTGGCGAGCAAGCGATTGGGTTCTAGCCTTCAGCGGCCCGCGAATAGGCATCGCTGCAGATTTTTCCACGAGCGAACGGTTCGGCGACGTCGGCTTCGTATTCGACGCGAAGATAAAGGAAAACGGCGAGTCGCTACACGTACGCGTACGCAATGCAGCAATCGACACTACCGATGCAGAGATTGCAAAGCATCTGGATCCTGTTGGGCGTTGGAATCGCTTTGAAGGAACGCTTCGAGACAACCGGCTGACGCTAACGGTCAACGGCCACGAAGCGTTCAAGGATCAAGTGAGGGAGAAAGTCACGGATCGTGGACCCATCACGATTTCGGCGACTGGACCGACCGATTTGGCAAACATCTACGTCCGTGATTTGTCCGTTGCGACCAAGTAGAAAGTGCCCACCTACGATCGTTCGCATTGGACTCCACGACCGCTTCGCGCCGAGTCTTATTCCCTCGACGAAAATAGCTGTATGAAGAACAAACAAACTGCGAAGTATTTTCAATTACCTCTCGCGATTCTTGGTTCTTCACTCTTGGCTCTGCCAATCGCAAGCGGCTCATTGTTGGCAGCAGAGCGTCCGAACGTGCTGCTCTGCATTTCGGATGATCAAAGCTATGCCCACACGGGAGCCAACGGCGATCCGATCGTAAAGACTCCGGCTTTCGACCGCGTGGCACGAGAGGGTGTTCGATTCACGCGAGCGTTTTGCGATGCACCAACATGCGGACCATCACGAAGTGCCATCCTGACCGGGCAGCATATATGGCGATTAAAGGAGGCGGGCAATATCCACAGCACGTTGCCTGCCGAATTCGCGACCTACACGGACATGCTTGCCGACGCGGGTTACTTTGTGGGGTCCACAGGAAAATCCTGGTCGCCAGGGCGGCTCGAACCTGGAGGAAGAACAGAGAACCCAGCCGGGCCATTGTTCACCGATCGCAAACTCAAGCCGCCGCACGGAGGCCTTTCCAACAAGGACTACGCGGGAAACTTTGAAGACTTCCTGTCGCAGCGTCCACAAGGAACGCCGTTCTGTTTTTGGCTGGGCACGCACGAATCCCACCGCGGCTTTGAACTCGGCGTCGGTGCCAAATCGGGGAAGGATTCGAACGAGGTAAAGGTACCGGCGTTCTTCCCCGATCATCCAGTGGTTCGCAACGACATGCTCGATTACTACGTTGAGGTCGAATACTTCGACTCCGTCGTAGCAAACGCAATCGCTCAATTGGAACAAGTCGGAGAGTTGGACAACACGATCGTCGTTGTGACAAGCGATCACGGCATGCCGTTTCCTCGAGCGAAGGCGAGCCTGTACGACGCGGGAACGCGAGTACCGCTGGCGGTTAGATGGCCCGCCCGCATCAAAGAACCGAGCCGAGTCTCCGACGCATTGGTCAACTTGAGTGACCTTGCCGCCACGTTTCTCCTAGCGGCTGGCCTACAGCCGCATCCAGCGATGACGTCCCGAAGCCTGATGAGCGAACTCACACTTTCCGGTCCGATTCCGCAGGCTCATGCATTCAATCGAGCGTTCATTGCCATGGAACGCCACGACGGCTGTCGCCGCGGCGGCAAGGGCTATCCATGTCGAGCGTTGCGGACGGCGAAGTTCCTTTACATTAAAAACTACGAACCTGATCGATGGCCGGCAGGAGATCCCGACGCTTCCGTGTGCGCCCGAGCAATTCCTTTTGGCGAGGTAGATTCATCGCCGACGAAGCAATTACTTCTCGACAACGCCGACGATCCGGAATTTCGACGATTCTACGATCTAGCGTTTGCAAAACATCCGGCGGAAGAACTCTACGATCTCGCGAAGGACACCGATCAAATCAATAACGTTGCGGATGATCCCGCATATGCACCAACACTTCGCAAGCTGCGCGAGGAAGCAAACGATTACCAGATTAACACCGAAGATCCACGAGCCACTGGCAAAGAAGCTCTCTGGGACTACTATCCGTACTATGGACTTCGCCGCAACCAGGACTGGAAGGTTGACGCCAAGCCAGAGTGAGGAAGCTGTTCTTTGGGACTCGCCACAGAAGCAAAGAGAGTTGCCCCTGTACGGTTTAACCTTGTTCGTTCGGCTTGATCGATCGAAAGGTGAAACGAATGAACTCCAGTGTTAGACTGCGGTATCGCTCAGCGTCCAGACGTTACAAGATTTGATAAGTCACAACCTCAACGGTACTAATCATGAAAACTGCAATCGCCCTTCTGTTGCTCTTGACCGTTGCGCCGTTGCCGAAGATCGCCGCGCAAAATCTCAAATCAAACGTCCCTTACGCCGATCCCGCGCATGAGCGACACGTGCTCGACATCTACGCACCCGACGCTGCAAAGAATCTGCCCGTCGTATTCTGGATTCATGGCGGCGGCTGGCAGCAAGGAGACAAGACAGATGTCCAAATCAAGCCTCGCGTCCTGACCGATCGCGGCTTTGTATTCGTCTCGACCAACTACCGGCTTCTGCCCCATGTCGAGATGGACGTGTTGACTCGAGACGTTGCCAAGTCGCTTGGCTGGGTACACAAGAACATCGCCGCACACGGAGGTGATCCGAAACACATTTTCGTCATGGGACATTCCGCCGGTGCCCAACTGGCCGCGCTGCTCTGTATCGACGACCGTTACTTGAAAGCGGAAGGCGTTTCGTTTGATGTCCTCAAGGGATGTGTGCCCGTGGACGGAGACACGTACGATCTGCCGCCTATCATCATGACTGCAGAGTTTCGTCAGAGGATCTACGGCCAGCCGCTGCCGACATTCGGCCATCGCCAAAAGTTTGGCAACGATCCGAAGAAGCACATCGATTTTTCAGCTGTCACACATGTGTCTAAAGATAAAGGCATCCCGCCATTCCTGATTCTCCATGTGGCCGGGCATCCTGACACGACCGCCCAGGCGCGACGTCTCGGCGCCGTGCTCGAAGAAGCCGAAGTCCCCACGAAGGTGTTTGGCGCGAGAGAGACAACTCACAACAAACTCAACGCCGACCTCGGTCTGCCCGATGACCCAGCCACCACAGAGCTGTTTCGGTTCTTGGATCCATTGATAGCGACGGATCGCTGAAGAAATCCTAGAGGCCGTCCGGCTACCGATGTTCTTGCGAGCGGCGCGGGTGAATAGCCGCTGGAATTTACACGCGATTTACCCGTGGCTAGAGCCTTGCGGCTGACGGTTTTCTGGTATCGTGACCGCCTCCCTGACGACTAAACGGCCCCATCAAGCTCGAAGGAACACAATTTGCCTACATCGCCCGAGCCAATGGACAATAATTCAAATGACGCAATTTTTCTTTCCGTCGATGTAGAAGATGAGCAGGTCTTAGTATCCGATAAGCTGAGGGTATGGCCACTTTTTGTATTGTGTCTGGTTGAGTTAGCGTTCGTTTCGACGCTGCAAGGTATCGCGGCAGTCGTGATTCTGTTCACGACACGAGTCGACGGCCAATCGATTCAAGATGCCGCTCGCGATCTGCCGACGCGACTAATGGAACCACCGCTGTTCGTTTTGATGATCATACTTTCGGGGTTCTCGATTACGACCGGCGCACTTCTATTCGGATGGATCAGTGCGAAGCATAGCCACAGCTCCGTCGTCGAACGTCTTGGTTTGCGTTGGCCGCCGATCTCGACGCTTTCACTTGTTGGCTTTCTGCTGGGTTCGGTTCCCGTTCTGCTCGCTTCAGTCGGCGTCGTCATCTTGATCGAAAGGGTGATACCGGGTGACGAATCTGTGTTGGCGCTTTACAAAAACATGACTAACGGATGGGCCGTCGTGTTCATCATTCTGATCGGCGTATTGCCAGGATTCAGCGAAGAGTTGTTCTTCCGAGGCTTTTTCCAACGCCGGATGCTCCAGCGTTATCGTCCATGGGTTGCGATCGGAGCCACGTCGCTGGTCTTCGGACTATTTCACGTCACGCCCCACGGCATTGCACTCGCCACTATCATCGGTGTTTGGTTGGGGGCGATCGCTTGGCGAACCAACTCGATTTGGCCTGGTGCCTGTTGCCACGCCTTTATCAATAGCGGCTGGAACATCTATCAAGTCGGGAGATTTCAATGGGGCCTTCCTGAGATTCCACCCGCGTGGTTCTCTGTCATCGGGGGTACAGTGGTTCTCGGCGCGTACGCATGGTCTGTGCGCACGCTGCTCAAGACTAGTAGCGATTCAACATGATGATGATTAATCTGACACAAGTTGACCTTTAATGCCCTTCCGCTTCGACAACAGCTACGCGCGTCTGCCGGACGCTTTCTTTGCAGCGATCGAACCTACTCCGGTCAGCGCGCCAGAAATGATCCGGCTGAACCACCGCTTGGCGACTGAACTTGGCATCGATATTGCCAGACTTGATTCGCCTGAAAGTCTCGCCATCCTTGCAGGTAACCAACTCGCGAACGGCTCCGAGCCTCTTGCGATGGCTTACTCAGGGCACCAGTTTGGTGGCTTCTCACCGCAACTCGGCGACGGTCGCGCGATCCTGCTTGGTGAAGTCGTCCGCCATGACGGAGTTCGCCACGACATTCAACTCAAAGGCTCCGGCCAGACGCCCTTCTCGCGCCGTGGCGACGGACGGTCAGCCCTAGGACCAGTATTGCGAGAGTACATTGTCTCCGAGGCGATGGCCGCCCTTGGTGTGCCGACAACTCGTGCGTTGGCTGCTGTAGCCACAGGTGATAACGTACTCCGCGAAGGCCTCATGCCTGGCGGAGTTTTCACTCGCGTCGCTCAGTCGCACATTCGCATCGGCACCTTTCAGTGGTTCGCCGCGCGCAAGGATCACGACAGCTTGAAGGTCCTCGCCGACTATACAATCGAACGTCATTATCCCGAGGCGCAGCACGCTGAAAATCCTTATCGCGATCTGCTTGACGGAGTTATCGAACGACAAGCCAAACTAATCGCCCATTGGATGCAACTTGGATTCATCCACGGCGTGATGAATACGGACAACATGGCCGTTTCGGGCGAGACCATCGATTACGGCCCGTGTGCGTTCATGGACGCTTACCATCCGGCGAAAACATTCAGCTCGATCGATCATCAAGGACGCTACGCCTTTGCCAACCAGGGCCCGATCGGCCACTGGAACCTCAGCCGCTTCGCCGAAACCCTCCTGCCTCTGCTCGACGACGATCCGACTCAAGCCGTCGCTGAAGCCGTAGCGGCCCTCGACGCCTTCGCCGACATCCATCGCACCGAATTGCAAAAGCGTTTCACCGCGAAGATCGGCATCAACGATGGCGACGTAGACGACTGGAACCTAGTGGAAGGTTTGCTCGCAGCGATGACCGATGGCGAGGCCGACTTCACGCTGGTGTTCCGCCATCTGTCCGACGCACTCGATAGCAGAGATGACGAAACCGTCACGCGCCTCTTTGACCAGCCTGAAGCCATCGTCGAGTGGTTGAGCGTCTGGCGGGCACGACTGTATGACGTTGACCGCGACCAAGCTGTTGCTTTAATGCGGCGGACCAACCCAGTCTTCATCCCTCGCAACCATCGCGTCGAGGAAGCGATCGCAGCTGGCTACGATGGCGACTTTGCGCCCTTTCATCGCCTTAACGAAGTTCTGCAACAGCCGTTCACTGCACAGCCCGAGTTTACCGAGTACGAAGCCGCACCGGCTGACAATGAAGTCGTACGTGCAACTTTTTGCGGAACCTAAGATAACTAGCTAAGAAGTAGCCCAACACGACCTTGCCGCGCTAGTCGGTCAGTTCGAATTGTATCGGAGTACTAGAACGATGAACTCTTCACAACCTTTACGACACGTCTGGTTGAAGTCCGCCGCCCTCGCGGCATGCATCGTCGGGGTCAGCGGTATACCATTGTGGGGAGACGATGGCGTTGTGACGAAGATCTCCCTGACGATCGACCGAGGCCAAGACCTCGGCCAGAACTTCGGCTCGTTGTTCGAAGCACGGAGCAAAGATGGCTCACTTGTCGTGGGAGCCGGATTCCAAAACCTTTACAACACACGATATCGAGGCGATCGTCACGCTGTTCAATTCTTCATCCGGCCCACCAGCGGCCAGCGCCCGATCACAACCGAAAAGCTCCCGCGACCCAATGACCTTTGCGGCACTTACCTCTATGGTCGCGACGGTGTCGTTCACTCCACGTACGGTACCGTCAAGGCATGGAATTCGGATTCGCGGAAGTGGCGAGAGGTGTCCGAGTTCGGTGGAACCGAGGAGACCATGCGTGTCGGCAACGGCGTACTTGAGTTCGGTGACAGTGCAGTGAAGTACAGCGGCAAGACGATTCTCGGTCCGCCGGACAAGGGTAGCTATCAATTGTTCTTCTACGCGAACGGACATCTGTGTTTCTATCACGTCAATCGCGGCGATGGCGGCTATCGTGCCTACACAGATGAGGAGGATGGATTCAGCAAACTCCACGCCTGTCCGTGGACCCCGGACGAGGCAACGGTCGACCTCTCCCAAGCCGTCGTCCTCACGCTTCCCTTTGTCGGCGAGACTACCTTTGCCTGGGGCCAACTCGATAAGCAGATCGTCACGGGCTCCAACATTGGCGGGTTCTATGTGTTCGAACACGGAGCATGGCGCATGCTTCTGGAACCCAACTTGGGCGTTAGTTATCAGCTTTATTCAACGATGGCGTTTCACGATCGATTGCTGATGGGTCAGTATCCCACGGGCCACGTGTTCGAATACGACGGCGAGAAGATCACTGACCTCGCCGGTTGGCCGCCAAAAATCGCGGGCGTCTCGGGCAGTGCGCGCGAGGCGCAGACTACGGTCATCTACGGCGGCGATGTCTTCGTAGGCGTGTGGCCATGGGGTGAGTTATGGCGTTACAACACGGACAGCGGCTCGTGGGAATTCGCACGTCGCATGTTCGACCATCCTGAAATCTCCGACAAGATCGTCCATCCCTACGACATCGAAAACAAAGGCGGCTCTGTCGGCAATCAGTGGGGCCAGCGAGTGACCGGCCTCGTGGCCAGCGGGCCGGACCTGTTCATCTCGACGTCCGCCAAATGGCCCTGCGAGTGGGACGCGAAGAGCTTCCCGTTCCTCGCTCCCGACAAATGGAAATCCTACGGTTCCGTTTACCGAATGAGCATGCCTGGGCATCTCGGCGCGACCACGAACTGGACCGAAGGTCCTACAACGATCGAGTTCACCATCCGTGGTACCGAGGTCTCGATCGCTCAGGACGGCCAACAACTCGTCAGCGCAACGCTGACTGGTCCGCTAGCCGAACGCCTTAACGCCCTGTCCGATCTCAAGCCCGCAATATGGGGCGATGGTATCTACGGTCGGTTCAACGGCGCAGCAATCGATGGGACAATAAAGTGACTTCCGCTCGCTACGGATCTGACTTCTCGCGAATTCAGGCGCGAGGTGGCCGCAACGCTTACTTTTGAACGGCGCTAATGTGTTGTCGCCGCTCATTCCTTGGGGACGACTCCTGTTACCTTTTCCAATCCCAAGAACTTTCGTCAGCTCTGCTATCGTTGCCAAAACTCAATCTGTTGTTCTGAAAGACAAAGATCGCTTGGCTTGGATGGTATGAAGATCGGCCAGAGCAGACGATCGCACGTCACGATTTAAGCGGGCGGCAGCAGACTTCACAGCCGCTGCGCCGGAATCGAGTCGTCGTAGTTCTATCGACTCCGTACTCATTGGATGT
>JACKQG010003059.1_pt1 | contig 20963 bp, 20 predicted proteins | sample 8237621 | NCBI WGS metagenome assembly JACKQG01 (sample SAMN15677084, study PRJNA649215) | marine metagenome | biome: marine; feature: Black Sea; material: saline water; isolation source: suspended particulate matter (SPM) from the Black Sea western gyre | collected 2013-06-09/2013-06-10 | depth... | reverse complement strand
TAATACGTAAAATGCTTAATCGCTTCTCCTTCATCTTCGATATGCGACATCGCTTGAATGCCGATTTCAAGATGTAGGTTTACATATTTTTTTGTAATTGCCCGATCAGATTCCGCTGTTTTGACGCCATCCGGTATCATCGGTCTGTCAGAGACAAGTAGCAATGCGCCACGATCAATCCCATTTGCCAGTCCTGTAATAAACAAGGTGGCTGTTTCCATATCGATGGCCAAGACTCGCAACTGCTGCAAATAATTTCGAAATACCTCATCATGCTCCCAGACCCTGCGGTTCGTCGTGTACACAACGCCGGTTCGATATTCCAAATTATTTTTCACAATAATATCTGAAACATATTTATGCAGTTTAAAGGTTGGCATCGCAGGGACTTCTTTTGGGAAGTAATCGTCACCGGTTCCTTCGCCACGGATTGCAGCCATCGGCAAAATGAAATGACCAATCTCTGTGGATTTTTTCAACCCTCCGCATTTCCCGAGAAATAAAACTCCCTTCGGCGAAACAGCGGAAAGCAAATCCATTACCGTGGCGGCATTGGCACTTCCAATTCCAAAGTTGATGATACTCAGTCCGTCCTTATTTGTCGCAGATGTCATAGGTCCGCCAATCCCTTTTATTGGCACATCAAATCGTTCAGAAAAATTATCAACGTAATTCTGAAAATTTGTCAGCAGTATCCAATCGCCAAATTCTTCCGGACTTGTCCCGGTATAGCGTTTCAGCCAATTTTTTGTAATATTTTCTTTTGTAATCATTGCTACTCCTTCATATTATAAAACTTTTTACTTCTCACTATTCACTACGCACTTCAAGAGACACCGGGCAGTGATCTGACCCCATCACATCATCATGAATATTTGCGTCAGTAACGCTATCCACAAAACTCTCATTTACCCAAAAATAATCGATGCGCCAACCGATATTTCTCGCACGAACACCGTAACGATATGACCACCAGCTGTAGCGATTTGGTTCAGGGTGAAATAACCGAAACGTATCGACATATCCGTGCTCTTCATATTTATCTAAAAGCGCTCGTTCTTCCGGCAAAAACCCGGACGTTTTTTTATTGTCCTTCGGTCGCGCCAGATCAATCGGCTTATGCGCAGTATTCCAATCACCACCGATGACAACATTATTCCCTGAAGCCACTTGTTCATCCAATATCTTCAGTAGGTCTTCATAAAATTCCAGTTTGTAATTCAGCCGTTCACGGTCGCGCTGTCCATTGGGAAAATAAATATTGTAGAGCAAAAAGTTTTCATGCTCCGTGATGAGAACTCGTCCTTCACGGTCATATTTTTCTATCCCAAGACCTTCTTGTACATAAAGGGGTTTTTCTTTGCAGAATATGGCAACTCCGCTATATCCCGGACGCTCGGCAGAATGCCAATAAGTGTGATATCCATGGTCTTTTATAAGATGCGAAGAAAGTTGATCCACGCGGGCTTTGGTCTCCTGTAAACAGACGACATCGGGCTGCACCATACTCAGCCAACCCAGAAAATCTTTTCGTTCTGCGGCGCGAACGCCATTCACATTCCATGAATATATATCCAAGGGTGTTCTCCTGACTTAATCATTATTTCTTAATATTCCGTCGGACAATTTACGATACCTGTGTTCTGAAGACAAAAATATTTGATGCACATGAAACTTGGTAATCCAAGCTATGAAACCATTATGTACTAAACCGATTTATTCGTTAATTTTTACATTATAATTAATTGGAGTAATGTATGAATGATATAAAACGCAAAGGGAAAAGACGCCGTAATAATGGGTGGAGTTTTTTCGAAGAATTCCGTTTTGAGATGACTGTCTTCGGGTTGTTTTCCTTGGGCGTATTTCTTCTTCTTGAAAAAATGGAAATTAAGCATACCATATGGAGCGGAGTAAAAATTGGAGCACGATTTATTGCAGATTCTCTTACCGGTTTATTAACAGGGACAGTAAATATCATTAAATCAGTCGAAACATCCGATTTAATCGGTATTCTTCTAATTCTGTTCGCAGGGGGCATGGTCATGGACCGTGTGCGACTTAGGATGATCGACCGAATGTCCCGACCGGATGTCTGTCCGAAATGTAACGGACAGTTACATCGAATACATCGAAAACTGAAACATCGGCTTCTCGAGGTTCCTTTGGGTGCGCAAATCAAACATTACACCTGTAAAAAATGTTCGAATACAGTAATCACTGCAACACGAAAAGAAAGAGACCGTCGCCATCACCATGCGTGAGAAGTGAAGAGGGAATTATTAATGTATAGTTTATAATTTAGAATTAGTGTTTAAAGGTAGTGTTACAACCCCCTAAATCCCCATAAGCGCTAAATTTTTATGACGACTTTTTATGACTAACTGTTTGTTTTGCTTTTTTATAGCTGTTAATTTCCCTGACTAATTTTGCTGGCTCGATAGCTCAGTTGGTAGAGCAGAGGCCTGAAAAGCCTTGTGTCGCTGGTTCGATTCCGGCTCGAGCCACAAAACAAAAACCCCGATTCATCGGGGTTTTATGTTTTGTACCGGGCGATAATCAATAGGTTATTTAATTATTTTAACCAACGGTGAGTCTGTGACTTTCCACTGACCTTTACCTACATTTTTTGTTCCATTGAACACAAGATACGAATATTTGCCGTAATGAGGTACCAACCTGCCGATGCGCGGAAGTGATTCGTAATCCGTTGAAAAAAGAATCAAAACGTTTTTATAGCCATCCCAATCTTGTCCTGTTAAGATAAATGTATGTCCTATTCTGGGATAGGCTTTTCCTGCAATTACAATATTTTCATCTGTAATGTTAATTCGTTCTAAAAAATAGTTTACGGATTCAGATGGATTTAAAATGATTGGAAGGCTACTTCTGTCTTGGGTGGAAATATCTTGTATTGAATGAATGATTACATCACTTTCTGTTAGATTATTTCCAAATGTTTTGAATTGAGTTGTATCATCATCAGAATAGAACATTTTATTTTTATTCCCGAATGCTGCAGATAGGATGGGTTCAATTTCTTCCGGGTAAAGTCGCCGGAATAAATGTAAGTCTGGGTCAACCGAAATGGAATTTACTTTTTTCGATAATTTCATAGAAAAAGATGAAGATGGAGAATTCAAAACAACGGTTGTATCAAACCCGCTATCAAAATGGATGGGCACTTCCAATCGATAAGATTGGCCACTCTTTTCAAGCAATGTGAAATCAATCGAATTATCAGACGCATCATTTATTTTTAAATCCAAAATCGGTGCACCGTCTTGTTCAATCCATTGGGGAATAATATGACTCAAATCTTTCCCTGATGTTTCTTCGAATGCAGCCACCCACTCTTCCCAAGAAATCTTTTGTTCCAAATGTTTTGTATTTACCAATTTCCATGCTTCAAAAAAGGGTTCTGTCCCGATTTCTTCTTCAATCATGTGATACACCATCATCGCTTTATTGTATCCGATGGTTCGTGTCTCCGGACTGGTTCGATTGATAAATTCTCTGATGGGAAAATCATTTTCTTCCGTGACGTAATTCACATATTGTTTCAAAATATCTTTCCGATATGTTCTGGCTGCTTCGGGAGAACGTTTAAGTTTATACCGATAATCTGCACCATAAACCGTGGCAGATTCACACCAATTTCCGCGTTCATAATCCACATACACGCTATTTCCCCACCAATTGTGAAGCACTTCATGCCCCAAAGAAGTAAATACAATAAAGGGAAGACGTATCACTTGTTGACCTAAAAGTGTCCAAGCGGGCATTCCATATCCTGTGGGAAAGAAATTTTCTACTACCGTAAATCGCTCATAAGGATACGGACCGATCAATTCTGAATATTGACGAATATATCCGGCTGTAGCCGGAAGATATTGATCGAACAACCCGGTATCTGCTTCAAAGAAATAACAGGCAACTTCAATGTCCTCTACCCATGTAGATTTGGTCACAAAAGGGGCAGCCATAAACATATTGCCATCATTTTTAAATGGGTTTCCCCAAGATTGGATTTTTCGACCATCTTTCGTTTCGTTGGATAAACGATTCCCGTCGCTGATTGATTCCCAAGCATCAGGAATATTTGCTGTGAGTTTGAAGCTTGCCATAGATTCATTTCCCATGGGATAATAGCTACCGGCAGGGCTAAAGTATGCGCCTTGTTCAGAAATGGTGGCTGTAACTTCCCGACCCACATTTTCATTGGAAAAATGGACATCTTCTACATTTTCATAAAATTCCCCAGAATAGGAAATTGAAAAGGATTTTTGGGTAGTGGTCTTTGATTGAAAGGCAATGATTTGTTCTTCTTCGTTTGGGTTTCCTTGGGGAAGTTTATCCCTGAATTCCACGGGCACATTGGAAGAATCTTTGGATGAAAATGATCGATACGCTACTTCAGATCCTTCTACATTAAAGGATTGAATTTTGACAGAGCCATTTAGTGTAAAAAGGTTCCAACCTTTAGAAACTTTCATTATTCCAGAATCAGAAATATCTGCAAAATGTTTATCCACATTGATATTTAGCTGGATATGGTGAGACTCAAATTCCACAATTGCAACATCCGTTTCTTTACAAGCTGTGAGAAGTAAAAGTGTTAAGATTAAAATGTGTTTCATGATTTTCCTTTAAATTATCTAACCGTAATTGAAATTGGATTTTTCCCATCCATATATTTTTTTGCAACACGCTTCACATCATCAAGCCTTACAGCTTTTAATCCTTCCAAAAATTCTGAATCCGCATTCATGTCACCATCAAAATAAAGGGAATGGCCTAAATAATAAGCTTGATTGATACTAGAAAGCCTGCGAAACATCATCCGTCCCAAATACATATTTACAGATTTTTCTACGGAAGCTTCATCCACATCTGTGAGCATATTCATTGAGAAAAAACCCGAGAATTGTGGAAGAAGCTTATCGACATTTTCTGGTCGCGTTCCAAAATTGATGGAAAATAAGGCTATATCATCACGTTGAGAAATACCGGCAGAAATTCGATACGCCATTCCTTGTTTCTCACGAATATCAAACACAATTTTATCTGATAAAATAAGTGATAATGCTTTCAATGCCGGTTTATCGGCTTCTTCCATATTTTTCATAAAACCCCAGAATAGGTAGGATTGTTCTCCGCCACCATCTTCTTCAATGGATACTGTATTTGTGTTCGCTCTATACACTTTTTCTTTAGGTGAGATTAAGTCTTTTTCTTTTTCAGCACCAAATCCCGAAAACAATTGATTCACATTTTCCGGCGAACTTGGAGAAACAAAAGACAAAATTACATTCTCCGGTGTCCAATATTTTTCTGCAAAATCTAAAAGTGACTCATAAGTCAGCTCTGGGCAGTCGTATTCACTTCGAAACTGTTCGTATATCTGCTCATCCACTAATGTATTGAATTTTTCCTTTGCTACATTTTTTCGACTCATTCCACCAAATGAAGGTGTGTTTGCTTTCAAAAATTCAGATCTTGTGGGAATAAAATTTAAAAACGCATCCTTCAAGAAATGAATCGCAGCCTCTAATTCGTCCGCCAAACCTTCCACACGGATATACCCAAAATCATCATGGAGATAAATATTATCCATCGGAATCCACGGATTATCATTAACCGTAAATGTAAATCCAAATGGTTCTATCTGCTTTTGAATTTTGTCTGATTTCATCCGCTGCCCGAAGCAATCGTGAAGTATTTTTGCTGCATCATTACCAAATTCATTTTCAAACATAGATTTATGCTTAAACAAATAATGAGCCGCTAACAGAGGACTGGATACATTTTGTTTTGCAATGAGCGTAGTACCGGTTCCGTCATGGTCAAATAATTGCGCGGAAGTAGAATTGGCAGATTCGTCTGAGTCAGTATCCATGGGATGATGTATAATAACCGTTGGATTTTCATCGATTTTTAAGCGTCTCAGGGCATCCGCCGCTTTGAAGTATAATTCTTTTTCAAAGGATGTTAGAAATCCATCAATTCCTTTTTCAGCAAAAACATGAGCATTGTAAATCCCGAACATGTGTGGTTTTTCCAAACTTTTATAAAAGGACGTTTTTTGTGCTGAGGTAAAAGCAGAAACGGCATTTTTTCTTATTGAAAATTTTATATTGGAAATTTGGTCGGAAAGGAATATAATCAATTTACCGATATTTTCATCTGAATTCATGGTTATTTTTGCCACGAGGAAATTGCCTATGGGCGATTGTCGAATATGACATGTAACGGATTGAATATGTGATCCGAATTTCTTTATTGCAGCTGTTTGAACTTTTTCTATTTTTACCGAAAGTGTTTCTTCCATCAAATCAAAAACACCATGAACCGGGTTTGAAGGTAATTCAAACGCAAGGTGAACCATTGTGGTTGTGTCGGCATGGGAGCGATGAAACACGCCACCTGTGGGTTGCTTGGATTTGTCGAACCCTGTATTGAAATCCGCATCTTGTGGACGAAATACAGAGCCGGGACTTGGTTTGCCATAAATGTTCTTCACCCATTCCAACATTACAGATGAATCAAAATTTCCAATGACACTCAAAATCATATTATTGGGAACATAATTTCCGTCATAGTATTCCCGAACCGATGCCAAGGGTAATGATTCAATCGTGGAATATGTGCCTAAAGTGGGAAGAGATAATGAATGCCCTCCAAATAATATAGATTGAATATCTGTTTCAATTTGTGTCCCCGGTCTCGCTAAACTTTGGGCAATTTCTTCAAGAACAATTCCCTTCTCTTTCTCATACTTTTCTTCCGGGAGAATAGAATTAAACAACATATCTGCCTGAATTTCCATTCCGGATTGGATGCGTTCCGTTGGTGTCACCATCATATAATTAGTATAATATTCTCCGGTGTTGGCGTTGCTATATCCACCGATTCTATCTACATCATCATAGAGTTCTTTCTGCGTTCTAGACGTTGTCCCGTTAAAAAGCAAATGTTCCAACATATGGCTCATTCCGCTTGTTGCATACGTTTCGTAAGCAGAACCTGTTTTTACAACCACATTTGCACCTACCATTGGCAAAGATATATTTTCGATCAAGATGACATCCATCCCATTATTCAGCCGATGGACAGAAATGCCGCTTGGGAGTTCTGTTTGCGAAATCCCAACTGAGGTAAAGATTAGAATTAATGCAATCCATTTAATTTGTTGTTTCATTTTATGCGCTTTTTTTTATGTGAATTAATTGATGTAATCCTTCCAAGTATCCAAATTTCCCTTGTCCGATTATTTGAGCGACACACACTGGTTCAATCACAGATATTTTTCTAAAATCTTCACGATTCATTATATCGCTTAAATGAACTTCGATCGTTGGTAAAATTACCGCAGAGATTGCGTCACGAATTGCATACGAGTAGTGGGTAAACGCTCCGGGGTTTATAATAATACCATCTGCCCACTTCATTGCATCATGAATTGTATCGATAATAGCTCCCTCGTGATTCGATTGAAAAAATTGTAATTCAACATTCAGAGGTTTCGATTTATCTTTCAGCCACAATTCAATTTGCTCTAATGTAACCTCACCATATACATCTGGATTTCGCAGTCCGAGCAAATTTAAATTCGGTCCATTTATGATTAATACTTTCACAGCACCTCCAATGATGTCCTAATTTCGTCATCAGACACTTGATCTGAAACGACAGCATTCCCGATTCCATCAAGTAAAACAAAATGGCGTTTCCATGAGTGATTTTTTTTGTCATGTTTAATTGAATGTAAAATATCTTCTATCGTCGGGATTTCAAATTTAGGCAAGTGTAATTTTCGAATGGAATCTTCAATTTCAGCCCACTCTTTTTCTGTTAACATTCCTTTTTTATATGAGATGAATCCTGCGCAAAGCATTCCATATGCGACGGCTTCTCCGTGCCTAAGGATATCCGGTCCGGATAAAATTTCCAACGCATGTCCGATTGTATGACCAAAATTCAAAATTCGGCGCAAACCGCATTCCCATTCATCCAATGACACAATCTCTGCCTTGATCTCGCAAGAACGAATAATACTTTGTTCCAACAGATAATCATTATCTAAATCGGTGATTGGGGACGAGTCGGAAATCCTTTGGAAAAAGTCTTTATCTCGAATCAGCCCGTACTTTAACATTTCCGCAAAACCCGAAACTTTTTCTCTAATTGGCAGACTGTCAAGAAAATTTGGATCTATCATGACTTCTTTTGGCTGATATATCGCACCAACTAAATTTTTTCCTTGCGGAAGATTAACACCGGTTTTACCTCCAATGGATGAATCAATCATCGCCAACAGCGTTGTCGGCAACTGAATATAATCAATTCCGCGCATGTATGTCGCCGCCACAAATCCGGTTACATCTCCTACCACACCACCACCTAATGCAATCAACATTGTTCCGCGATCGCATCGTCTACTCACCAATTTGGTGTACAGGCGTTCAATCTGTGATAATGTTTTTGCCGATTCACCCACAGGAATGGTGATGAGGTCTGTTTGCAACCCTGCTTCTTGCATAGATTGCTTCAAGTGTGTTCCGTAGCGTTCGGCGAGGTTTGGCTGTGTAATAATCACCCAATGACGATTAGGATATTTTTCGCTTATCCTATTAGAAAATGTTAAGAGCCCACCCCTTTCAATCTGAATCGGATAAGCTCGTTTTTCGAGGTTTACATTAATCGTTTGCATTCTGTGATGTGAGATATTCTTTAATGGTATCAGTTATGTTTTTTGGAGACAATGAATCAGTGTTCAATGTGTAGTCTGCTATATCTTCATAATATGGACGCCGTTCTTCCCACAATGTTTCCAGTTGATAAATAATTGGCAGATTGCTTTTGAGAACAGGTCGTGTCTGTATATTTTGTATTCTTCTTGCTAAAACATTCGGAGAGGCTTTTAATAAGACAATAAAGCCATTTTCCATCATGATTTCCCTGTTTGTTGGTTTTAATACAATCCCGCCACCGGTAGCAATAACAGTGTTCTTTGCTTGCGATGTTTTCTTCAACGCATACGTTTCAAGATTCCGAAAATGTGTTATTCCGTCTCTTCTAAACACATCGCTAATCGTTTTTCCTGTGATTTTTTCCACCTCGTCGTCAATATCCACAAACGATAAGCTAAGTGCTTTTGCCAGTTTTTTCCCAACGGTAGTTTTCCAGCTGCCCATCATGCCGGTAAGGTATATGAGCGATGTGCGATTCATTAATGACTCATCCTCTTTGTCATATTTTCTTTTATCTGTCCAATCGTATCCCCACCTGTCATATCCAGTAAAGCATCTGCCAGGATGATACACACCATCGCTTCTCCGACGATTGATGCAGCAGGAACCGCACAAGAATCCGTACGCTCTTTATGTGCCTTTTTTGGTTCTTTGGACATAATATCTACAGACATCAATGGTTTTGTGAGTGTAGGAATCGGCTTCATCACCGCACGAATCACGATTGGTTCACCATGACTCATGCCGCCTTCAATTCCACCGGAATTATTAGTATACCGCACATAATGTCCGTTTTCAAAACCAATTTCATCATGGATCTCACTACCGTATTTCGATGCCAACCCAAAGCCAAGTCCAAACTCAACCCCTTTGATGGCATTAATAGACATAATCGCTTCCCCTAAACGCGCCTGGAGTTTACGATCCCAATGCGTATACGAACCTAACCCAACCGGAACGCCGGTTGCTATCACTTCAAATATACCGCCGACAGAATCTCCCTCGTCCATCGCATTTTGGATAGATTCAATCATTTTCGCTTCTGCTTCAGAGTTCAAACATCTTACTGGTGATTGATCTGAGAGGCGATTCATTTCCTCTAATGTTGTTTTGTCAGAAATTGGAGTATCATCTATAGCTGTATGAATCTGCACCACACGACTTCCGACTTCAATCCCAACGTCTTTCAGCAGTTTTCGACAGATAGCACCCAAGGCAACACGCATCGCAGTTTCACGCGCAGAGGATCGTTCCAATACATTTCGAATATCTGTAAAACCAAATTTTTGTGTACCGGCAAGATCCGCATGCCCCGGACGAGGAATCGTTACTTCCTTCTGGGGTTTTACCGGTTCATCAACCGACATCCTTTCTTTCCAGTTTTCCCAATCTTTGTTTTGGATAAAAAGTCCGATGGGTGATCCTAAAGATTTTCCGAATCGAACACCGGAAATAATTTCTGCGCGATCCTGTTCAATTTTCATTCGGTTTCCTCGTCCAAATCCCATTTGGCGACGCGAAAGATCCGCTGCAATTATATCCTCAGATATTTCAAGGCCGGCTGGAAGTCCTTCGATGATGCCCACAAGTCCTTTGCCGTGAGATTCTCCGGCTGTAAGAAATCGAATTTTATTCATCATAGTTTTTTCTCAAGATAGTGTATTAAATCAAGAACGTTTATCTGCTTTGATAGCGGTTTATCATACCAAATATCCATTGCAGCTAATCCCTGTAAAACCAACATGGGCATTCCCGAAATAGATTTCCCTCCAATTTCACTGTACAATTTACGAAATTGCGTCCATAATGGAGAATAAATGATATCCACCGCAATTTGACCGGATTTTATGTAGTCTTTCGGAACCGGACATTGATTTATGTTTGGCGACATTCCAACAGAAGTTCCATTTACAATGATGGCAGAATTCAAAATGTTGTTAGGAATATTTTCCCATTGCATCACTTGAATATCAGCATCAGCAAATCTGTTTTTTAATGAGATCGCCTTTGTTTCAGTTCGATTGATGATGAAAATACTTTTTGCTTTTTTTTGAACCAATCCGTACACCACCGCACTGGCAGCACCTCCGGCACCAACGACAACAAAATGTCGGTTAGGAATATTAATAATATTTAATTGCTTCAACGACTGTATAAAACCAATCCAGTCTGTATTGTAGCCTTTCAATTTTCCATTCTTTGCGCTGATACAATTTACAGCACCAATATCTTTAGCATACTCATCTATCTCATCTAAAAACTGAATCACCGCTTGTTTATACGGAATCGTTACGTTTAATCCGTCAATATCTCCGTTTCGCATTGTTAACATAAGTTCCGATAATGAATCATGACGAACTTGAAGTGCCTGATGGTCAGCATTTAATCCGAAGTCGCAAAATACTTTTGCATACATCGCCGGGCTCAGGCTGTGAACAATAGGATTTCCGATAACCGCAAAATGCTTCATGCAAGCCGCTCTTTCACTTGATGCAATGTTTCTTGATTTGCACACAAAGAAACTCTTACATAGCCTTCTCCGTTTTTTCCAAATACTGAACCGGGAGTGACAAAAATATGATGTTTCTCTAATAGCCAATCCGAAAATTCATCCCCATTTTTATATTTTACCGGGATTTTTGCCCACACAAATAGTCCGGCTTGGTGTTCTATATAATTACAACCCAAACTATCCAGAACTTTATACACTATTTTCCGACGTTTTGAATACGTGTTATTCAAGTTAATAATCCAACTTGTCGGGGTTTTTAGCGCTTCAATAGCTGCTTGTTGAATAGGAAAAAATAACCCTGAATCCATATTGCTTTTTACTTGAAGCGCTGCATGAATTAAGTCAGACCTTCCAACCATCATCCCCACACGCCATCCTGCCATATTATAAGATTTACTAAGGGAGTTTAATTCTACAGATGTCTCTTTAGCCCCATTAATTGAGAGTATACTCACTTTAGATGTATCTGAAATAAAGCTATAAGGATTATCATGACAGATAAGAATATTGTGCTCTTGTCCAAACTCTATAAGTTTTTGAAATACATTTTTATCCCCGCTTGCACCTGTCGGCATATGCGGATAGTTAACCCACATCATTTTTACATTTTCCACTCCGCTGGAGACTATTTTATCGAAATCAGGGAACCAGCCTTTTTTCTCTGTCAAATCATACGGTTTTGGCACCGCACCTGCAAGATGGGCTGCTGATGTATAGGTCAGGTAACCGGGGTCTGGAACGAGCACTTCATCCCTGGGATTTAACAGCGCTAATGATAATTGCGTGATACCTTCCTTTGACCCTGCTATAGGAAGTATTTCACTATCAGGGATAAGATTTATTGCATAATTTTGTTTGTACCAAGTAGCAATTGCTTTCCGTAACTCAATTGAACTTCTGTACGGTTGATATCCATGGTTCATTGGTTGGTTCACAGCAACCGACAGAGCTTCTGACACACCCAAGGGCGGAGGAATATCCGGGTTCCCCATCCCCAAATTTATAACAGGAGGGTCACCTAATTCCTCAATTTCCTGAAGTTTTTTTGAGAAATAATACTCCCCGACTAGTTCAAGTCTGTCTGCGATGATTCTCACTGTTTCACCTTACAATTTTCAACCATTCATAAAACTGTGGAAATGATATATCCACGCAGTGTTGATTATCAAGAGTCACATCGCCATCTGCAACAAGTCCCGCAATTGTAAATGCCATCGCGATACGGTGATCATTAAATGTGCGTACATACCCACCTCGAAGCTTTGTTGGACCCTCAATCACAAATCCGTCCTCTAATTCCGTTATGTTGGCACCCATTTTCCCCAAATTCATACAAATAGCATGGATACGGTCACACTCTTTAAACCTTAATTCTTTGGCACCGGTTACTTCTGTTACACCTTCAGCTTGACTTGCCAATATCGCAAGAATCGGAAGTTCATCTATGAGACCGGGCACCATATCTTTAGCGATATTAATTCCATTTAGCGGATTGGAAACAATACAAATATCTCCACGGGACTCTCCCTGTTCACTCAATTGATTCAAGATCTCTACATTTCCACCCATCTGTTTTAATGCTGTATAAAATCCGGAGCGAGTCGGATTAGTAGAAATTCCTTCCAACATCAAATCAGACTGTGAAATCATCGCCGCAGCGGCAGCAAAAAAGGCAGCGGTTGATGGGTCACCGGGGATGGTCGTTTTAAACGGATTTAATCTATTAATTAATGGATAGACAGTAATGGTGTTTTCATGCGTGTTAATCTCCGCACCAAGTTTGCTTAACATGTTTTCAGTGTGATTTCGTGTTGGAATGGGCTCTATAACGGTTGTTGGAGTGTCGGCTCCTAACCCTGCTAACAATATCGCAGATTTCACTTGCGCGCTTGCAACCGGCAATTCGTAACGAATCCCGGTAAGATTTTCAATCGACAATGAAAGCGGAAGGTGATTCTCTATGCTGTTAATCGTTGCTCCCATTTTTTCCAACGGATCAATCACACGCTTCATCGGACGCTCTGATAAAGACCCATCTCCGATAAACTTCGCCGCAGTTTTTTGCCCGGCAAGCAATCCCATGAGAAGCCGTGCCGTCGTGCCGGAATTCCCGCAATCTAATTCATCAACAGGAGATTGTAACGACCCACCTTCAATCTTAACGGAAGTTCCTACGTTGATAAATGTTATTCCGCAGTTCTCTAAACATTTCTTGGTGGTTTCAACATCGACTCCGGTAGATAGATTGGTTATTTCACTTGTCCCATCAGCTAAGGCGGCTAACATAAGTGCCCGATGAGAAATCGATTTATCTCCCGGGAATTTTAATTTACCACAAATCGCCATTATTACTTCGGCTTAGCTCTTCTGAGGCAAGAAATGCCAACTCAATTGCCTGAGTTGCATTCAATCGTGGGTCACAGTGCGTACGATATCGGTTGGTTAAATCCTCATCAGAAATATCCGCAATTCCCCCCGTGCATTCTGTGACATCTTGCCCTGTCATCTCTAAATGAATTCCGCCGGCGTGTGTTCCTTCAGCATGGTGAATTCTGATATTATGTTTCACTTCGGTCAACACGTGTTCAAAAGGACGAGTTTTCAATCCACGGCTACTTTTAATCGTATTTCCGTGCATCGGGTCACAGGACCAGACAACCGTTCGTCCCTCTGATTCTATTCGTTTTATCAACCTAGGTAAAATAGAGTCTATTTTTTCGTATCCAAAACGCGTGATAAGGGTAATCCGCCCGGCAGAATCATCCGGGTTTAGGATGTCAAGAAGTCGAATAAGCTCATCCGGATCGATTGACGGCCCGCATTTAATACCAATCGGATTTTCAATACCACGACAAAATTCCACATGTGCGCTATCAGCGAACCGAGTTCTGTCGCCAATCCAAACAAAATGCGCTGATGTGTCGTAGGTGAGCCCGGAGGTAGAATCCTGCCGTGTTAACGCTTCCTCAAAAGGCAATAGCAGTGCTTCGTGGCTTGTGTAAAAATCTACTTTCCTCAGTTGGGGAGTATTGCTCGAATCAATGCCCATCGCCTCCATAAACTGTAGATTTTCCTGAATTTGGTCTGCCAAATGCCGATATCTGTCTCCTTGCGGATCGCTTTTCACAAATCCCATATTCCATGAATGGACATGTTTGAGATTGGCATATCCTCCGTCTGCAAAGGCTCGCAGCAAATTGAGGGTTGAAGCTGCTTGGGAATATGCTTTTAGCATCCGGGTTGGATCCGGTGTTCTATTTTTAGAATCAAACTCGATTCCGTTGATGATATCTCCCATGTAACTTGGCAATTTTTCATCGTGTTTAACTTCATAAGATTGAGACCGGGGCTTGGCAAACTGGCCGGCAATACGTCCCATTCTTATAACGGGTAATTTTGTTCCGTATGTGAGAATTGCCGCCATCTGTAGGATGACTCGAAATGTGTCACGAATGGCATCCGCATCAAACTCGCTAAAACTTTCGGCACAATCCCCTCCCTGCAGTAAAAATCCCTGCCCCTCAGCAACGTTTGCTAATGTTTCTTTTAACGAACGAACTTCTCCAGCAAACACCAATGGCGGAAAAGCACCAAGCGTTTTTTCGACAGCACTCAGTTCATGGCCGTCCGGATAATCGGGAGCGTACTTTACGACGAATTTACGCCAACTGTTTTTTTGCCAACTCTGCATGTTATTCTTCTGTTAAACGATTATCAAGCGTTTCTGTCGCAATTCTCAGGTTTTTTATCATATCTTTTGTATATGGATTGTATCGTTGCAAATCTGCGTAAAGTTCCCACGTATCATGACATGTTTGCTCAACTAGATCTAGTAAATCCTTGAATCCTTGAGTATCAATTTGTGTTTTTTTGATTCCATATTCTTTCAGCATTCTTCCAAGAAAATGGGTGACTCCTTGAGTCTGAGCCGCTAAACGATCGTGTTCTTCCGGAGACATTTCTATGATGTGTATCCCTTGATCTCTAAAAAATCGTTTCCAGAAATTAAACTGTTTATGTGTATCGCGGGTATTGTTCATCATCATTTTTAATTTTCGATTGGACAAGAAAGAATCCGGTCCGAACATGGGGTGCGTTGCGATAACCCCAATCGATTCAGGCAGAATGTTTAACATCAATTTTACGGGATACGTTTTTACGGAGCAGACATCAATAAGAGTCTTTTTCCCTTTCAACATGGGAACAATCGTCTCGATCGTTGATTCAAATTGATTAATCGGAACAGCGATGAATATCACTTTTTCTGTAACAGCTTCTTCCAACGATACAAATTCCACTCCCGGGAATGGTGACTGAATCTTCGGATCATAAGCTTTGATGACAAATCCTTTTTGTAGGATATTCGCAAGAACTTTCCCAAATCTGCCGAATCCTATTATACTTATATTTTTCATTCTTTTTACAATTTTTTAACACCAAGAAAAAGTGTCAAGTTATGCTTCAGGTCATGGATACTGTCTTGCAAAATAGCCAAATCGTACAATTCCGCACAGGCTTTATTTGCGATAACCGCCGCTGTTTTCTCCAGTTTTCCCTCTGACAGACGACGTGCGGCTTCTGCTGTATCGTCAGTTTCTATCAACGGTCTGGTCCAAAAATGTTCTGCAAGGTAATTTCGGCATTGACGCAACGCCTGTTGATGAGAGTGGATTTCAGTAATATCTCCGATATGGCTTCCTTGAAGTCCTAAAAGATTCTGATCCACCGGGATATGGAACATTTCTACGATTGTACATCGATGTTTTGCTAATGCTTCCACGCTTTCTATGACGACACCTCCCTGAGCATTTTCCATCGCAAAAATTCCATAGTTTACTTCTTCTTTTTCTACGGCGTCTAACACTGAGGCCGACGATATTAGATATTCAAGTAAGTAGGCTTCGATTCCGTGGTTCTCGGCAAATACGTGTGCCGCTTGTTCAGAAAAGCTTCCTTTTCCGCCCATAATTCCGATTTTTGTCATTATTGTCTTCGTTGTGTTTTTGTTATTAAAAAACCCCGATTTTATCGGGGTTGGAATCTTTTACCTTGAACACACAGGTTTCTCAGGGACAGTCTTCCAACCCATCCGTAGCGTATCTAAAGTAATAATATGATGTTTTCATCGAGGGAAAGTTAAGTGAAGAAACGGCGTAAGTGCAAGAAATTATTCCTCCGTTTTCTGAACATCTTTTGCTGTGTGAAAAATGGACGTAAAGATTCGTTTGATTTGCTTGCGAGTCAGGGGATCATCAGTTAACCCATACAAACGATTCAGAATTGCCTGTTCACGGTCTTTATCTTCTACGGCCATCTCAATTTGTTTCTTGATATCACCGACCGATCGTGCTACCTCCATGCGCTGAACCAGGAGATCTAAAATCTCTTGATCGATCTCATCTATTTTTTCACGTAGAGTTTGAAGTGTATTGTCTGCTTTCATCTGTATGGAATGTGCTGGTTTCTTATGATTCTTCGCAATAACTATTTTCATTAAGCCATGATTTTAATTCCCGCAAATTTCTAAATACTGTTGCATTTGAGTCTGCTAAACGATGATAACCGGTGTGTCCTCCTGCCACAAGTACGCAATCCGCACCGATGGCTTTGGCAACATCCAAGTCATGAAGAGTGTCACCGACAAACAACACTTCGTGCGGTTGAACATCCAGCGATTTTACCCAAACCTTTCCGGCATTTGTTTTTCCATGTGCATAATGATCATCTTGCCCAATGACGTTAACAAAAAACGATTGTAGATCGTGATGTTTTATTAATTTATCCAACATTTGCTGCCTTGCCGCGGATAAGATAGACTGGGTCACGCCATTTTGCTGAAGACAAGTTATTAGCTCCATTGCACTCTCGTGTAATGCCGGTTTTAGCTGTCGCTTTGTGTACTCCTCGATGAACTCTGTTCCGACGACTTTAAACGGGTTCTTTTTAAAATCAAACCCGAGTCGTTCGTAGTAATCAATAACTGGGAACGTAAATATCTCAAGATATTGATCCGCATTAATCTCAGGGAGATGATACCGCTTAAGAACAATATTGATAGCTTTTATTGACAACCAAAGATCGTCCAGCAACGTGCCGTTCCAATCCCAAATAATGTGTTTAATTTTCATATTAATTCCCGTTTCCTGTCCTGCCTGTTTTATCTTTCCGCACATACATGGACATAATTCCCCCTTGATTAGGGGGTGCAGATTACACAAAAAACACTGTACTTTTCCAGACTGATTATGGATATTTTTTCTCTCACAGATAAACTCACACCGACGCTTAACGGTATGCTCCCGGGTAAGCGTGCCCAGCAGCGGATGATAACGCAGCCACGAACTACGTTTGATCCGCCTTACTCTGAAGACCAAGCTATTCCTTCTGCTGTTTTGATTTTATTACACCCGGCAAAACAGGATATCCGTTTTTTTCTGACACAACGCACACACGATGTTGCACATCACAAAGGACAAATCTCCCTTCCCGGTGGTGTGCAGGAGAAAAATGAATCATTGTCCGACACTGCGTTAAGGGAAACGCATGAAGAAATCGGAATTGATGAAGATGGGATTTCGATCTTGGGAAAATTAACACCTCTATTCATTCCGTTTACAGGATTTATGGTACATCCTTTCATCGGGTGGATGCCAGACAGCCCTTCACCCAAACCGGATACCAACGAAGTTTATCATCTTTTTTCTGTGTCTATTATTGAACTACTGAACGAAAATTTTGTTCATGAAGAAACGGTAAATTTTCAGGGACAGAATATTTTGTTGCCATATTATTTGTTTGATAAGAAAAAAGTTTGGGGAGCAACCGCGATGATTCTCTCCGAATTCAAAACGATTTTGAGGAAGACTTTATGAAATTTTCACGCTGGCTTAATGCGCTCTCAGGATTAGATCAACTTGTGCTTCTGTCTATTTTTATTCTGTCCGGGTTTCTTGCGTGGTGGACGTTAAAAGGCATTAAATCTTGGTACACTGAACATCAAAAAGATAACCCGTTTGCCAAAGAAATGAGGATATCCCCTTTGTCATTATTTGCTGTAACCTTCCCATACACAGTTCTTATTTATCGTTTATTCGGGGAGCATATTACTTCGTGGTTAAACCAGTTATTTTAAATAATCACCGTCTGGTTACACTTTCTTTTTACTCTTTCTCATTATATTTAACAGTGACCACGCCGCTTTGGGAACTTTCTCCAAGTCATTGAATTCTCCGGCACCTTTCAACCACTCACCCCCATCGATTGTAACGACTTCACCATTGATATATCCGGCATAATCACTAATCAAAAACGCGGCTAAGTTCGCCAATTCTTCATGCTTTCCAAACCGATTAAGCGGAATGCGTTTTTTCATCTTTTTTTCGAACCCCAGTCCTGGTGGAGCCAATCTGCTCCATGCACCTTCCGTTGGGAACGGTCCCGGGGCAATTGCAACGGATCGAATGCCATGTTTTGCCCACTCCACTGCTAACGATCGGGTAAGGGCTAAAACACCCGCTTTTGCCGCTGCAGATGGAACGACATATCCACTGCCGGTCCATGCATAGGTTGTAACGATATTCAGGATTGTTCCTTGCCCCGCTTTACGCATTACTTTTCCAACTGCTTGGGTCATATTGAAGGTTCCGTTTAGGACTATATCCACAATAACTTTAAACGCCCCTTCGGATAAATTTTCCGTTGGGGAAATGAAATTCCCGGCGGCATTATTTACCAAGATATCGATAGTACCGAATGCTTCCAACGATTTGGAAACTAGGTCTTTAATCTCCCGGGGTTTTCTGACATCACAGGCAACCGGAAGTACAACTGCACCGGTTTTTTGTAACTCATCAGCCGCAGCATCCAACACATCCTGCTTACGACTGGAGATAACAAGATTAGCTCCCAATTCACCAAACCGTTCGCACATAGATTTTCCTAATCCTGTTCCGCCACCGGTAACAAGTATGGTTTTCCCTTTGAATAAATCTGGCTGAAACATAATATTCTCCTAAACTCTTTGAAGGAATTTACAGATAAAGTGTTAATGTGTTCACGTGTTGAATCAACATCGTAAATACCGGCGCGCAGACTGATAGTTTCTCCTTTCTCCAACATTTTCCATTATTACGCTTAGAATCCTTAGTCAGCGTAGCACCGACACCAGCCTGAAAAATTTTAGCGGACCCGTCTGTTCCGGGCAGGCCCTCCGAACCAATGGCGGGCAGACAGGCAATTCACTCCAAAATCGTTTTCCCTGATTAACCCTCTTGCTCTGCGAAATAATCAGCGGTAAATTTGCTTAGGTATTCTTCAATAATACTGTTTCAAAGGAGTTATTGTGCCAAAAAAGAAAAAGAAAACTAAACCAAAAATATTTGTTCTCGATACAAATGTCCTCCTACACGACTCCGCTTCATTTCTACACTTCGATGAACACGATATTGCCATCCCAATCACCGTTCTAGAAGAACTGGATAATTTCAAACGCGGACATGAATTGATAAATTTTCACGCAAGAGATTTCCTGCGGACTTTGGACAGTATTACCGGCGATGTCCTTTTCGAAGACGGTGTTTCTCTTGATGAGGATCATGGTAAAATTCGCGTGGTAGTTGATAATGCTTGGGATGAGGAACTCATCTCTGTTTTCAGCGAGGATACGCCTGATAACCGCATCCTGAACAACGCATTTCGACTATCAAAAACAATCCCTGACCGAACGGTCATCCTTGTCTCAAAAGATACGAATCTTCGGCTGAAAGCAAAATCCCTTGGACTTTTGGCACAAGATTATACTACCGACAAAATAGAAAGTGTGGATAAACTTTATACGGGGATCCGCTTATTTGAAAATGTGAAAGGTTCGACGATAGACACACTTCACACAGAGCCTTTTCAAGTTGAAGCGGCTGTTGTAGAAGAAAATATTCAGCCGGAACCGAACGAGAATTTCATTCTAAGGAATGGGCAAAAATCTGTGTTGGCAACCTATGATGCATTTGATGATTATTACGTCCGTGTAAACAAACAACCGGCATATGGAATCACACCAAGAAATGCAGAACAGTCCTTTGCACTAAAGGCGTTAACGAATCCGCGCATTCAGTTGGTAACATTATCCGGAAAAGCAGGTACAGGAAAGACATTGCTCGCACTTGCCGGTGCATTAGAAAGCCGATCGATGTATCGCCAAATATTTTTGGCACGACCTATCGTTCCGCTTAGCAATCGAGATATTGGGTATCTTCCGGGCGACATTGAATCTAAAATCGATCCGTATATGCAGCCGCTTTATGATAATCTTTCCGTCATAAAACATCAATTCCGTGAAGAAGATGACCGGTTCCAAAAAATCAACGACATGCAAGAATCCGACAAACTGCTGATAACGCCTTTAGCATACATCCGCGGGCGTAGTTTTCAGAAGGTGTTTTTTATCGTGGATGAAGCTCAAAACTTAACCCCGCATGAAGTTAAAACAATCATCACCCGTGCCGGTGAAGGAACTAAAATTGTGTTTACCGGCGATATTTATCAGATTGACCAACCTTACCTCGATACTTTGTCTAATGGACTCTCATACATGATAAACCGCATGCGCGGTCAAAAAGTCTTTGCTCATGTAACGCTTGAGAAAGGAGAACGGTCACCATTGGCAGAACTTGCAAGTGACTTACTGTGACCAAAACACTCAC
>JACKQG010003058.1_pt1 | contig 20963 bp, 21 predicted proteins | sample 8237621 | NCBI WGS metagenome assembly JACKQG01 (sample SAMN15677084, study PRJNA649215) | marine metagenome | biome: marine; feature: Black Sea; material: saline water; isolation source: suspended particulate matter (SPM) from the Black Sea western gyre | collected 2013-06-09/2013-06-10 | depth... | reverse complement strand
CATAGACCCCAGCTTCAACACCCTGCATGAAATGGAGACCCTGTTCGGCTACTGGGTCAGGATGACTGCTGCTGGTACGTTGCAATACCCCACAACGGCAGGAGACCAGATATTGGATATTGGATATTCTCGGTCCCCAGCACCCAATCTCCAATACCCAATCTCCAATCTCCGCCAGGCGGAACGCGCGGCCGGCGTAACAGCCACCCAGGCATGGGTAAACTTCTATGGCTCCGCACCACTGCCCGCGGGGACCACCGTGCTGGCAGTAGACCCCAACGGCGCGGTGTGCGGGGCCACGGTGGTCACCACCGAAGGGCAGTATGGTCTGCTGGCCTGCTATGGCGACGATCCGACCACACTCGAGGATGAGGGCGCCCAGGCCGGTGACGTCATCCAGTTGGTGGTGGATGGCCAGATGCTAGGTAAGGGAACGTGGACGGCGCACGGTGACCGCCAGTGGAGGCCGCTGGGGAAAGTAGACCTGTGGCAACTGTACCTGCCTCTGATAAGAAAGGGGAGCAGATAAAAGTGGAACGACCCTCCGTTGCGACGCCGACATGGGGCCGGCTGAGGTCAGGGAGTACTTCAGATTGACCAGACGGGGCGCGGGCTCGCCGAAGATTCAAACCCAACACCTGGCCGAGGCGATTCAGTACCGGCCCCGGAGACGCGATTAGCTGCTAGTGTGGAATATATCCCGTCGCACGAGGCCTAAATTGCGCCAAGTTCTTCGAGCAGCGTCTGGGCGTCCTTCAGATCCGGCGTGTCAAACCCCTCGCTGAACCAGCCGTAGATGTCCTCCAGCATGCGGTGGGCTTCTTCCACTTGAGCAACGATGGTGATGCGCGCCCGTGCCGGCCAGATGGCTCCCTCGTGGTGAAAAGAGCAGAAGTTTTCACAAATGCGACATCCGGTGCATTTTTCGGCGTGGATCTCCAGGTGCACCTTCACCTCCGCCCTCGGGACACGAAGCGCCCCCATCCAGGCTCGCCGGTGAACTCCCCATCGCGCACGACGACTCGCCCCCGGCTGAGCACGTCGCGGGGCCACCCCTGGACAGTCATCCCTTCGTAGGGCGACCAGTCTACCTGCTCGTGGAGTGTCCTCCCAGCCTGGATGGTCACCCAGCGGGCCGGATCGAAGATCACCAGGTCGGCGTCGAAGCCAGGCGCGGTCTGCCCCTTGCGGTGCAGGCCAAAGAGACGGGCCGGGTTGGTGCAGCAGACCTCCACCCAGTGCTCCAGGGCAAGCCGCCCGGCGCGCACGCCCAGGGTGTAGGCCAGGCTCAGGCGCGCCTCGATGGAAGGAAGGCCGCCGGGGATAGTGGTAAAGTCGACGTGGCCGGCTTTTTCATCAGCAGTGAAGGGGCAGTGATCGGTGGCCAGCGTGCCCAGGTCGCCCCGTGCCAGCGCGTGCCACAGTGCCGATTGGTCGGCCTGGCTGCGCAGCGGCGGTGCGCAGACGAATCGCTCTCCGTGCGGCCCGTCGAGAGCGTCCGCTGTCAGCGCCAGGTATTGTGGGCAGGTTTCACCGTATACTGGCTCCCCCCGTGCCCGGGCGGCCGCGATGCGGGCGGCGGCTTCGGCGCAGGAAACGTGCACGACGTAGAGGGAACTTCCGGCCAACGCGGCGACGTCAATGGCGCGACTCACTGCCTCCGCCTCCTGTCGGGGTGGGCGGGTGCGGGCGTGATAGATGGGAGTGGTGTTGCCCTGGGCCACCGCCTGGACGCGCAGTGTTTCGCAGATGGGGCCGTTTTCGCAGTGGACGATAGGTAGGCCGCCGACGCTCGCGATGGCCTTCATCACGCGGTAGAGCTGCACGTCGTCCAGGCGGAGACCCTCGTAGGCCAGGTAGAGCTTGAAACTGGGCACGCCGGCTGCCACGACTTCTGACAGGGTGTCCATGGGCTCGGTCGGGAGACCTTCGCCCAACGGGAGACCTTCGCCCAACGGGTGGGCGGCATGCCAGGTGGGGATGGTCATGTGCAGGCCGTAGTCCACTGCCACGCGGCCGTCGGCCTCGGCGCGGCGCTTCTCCAGCGCGTCCAGCAGCGGCTCTCCTGGCTCCGGCTCGACGAAGTCAATCACCGTCGTCGTGCCGCCCAACGCCGCCGCGATGGCGCCGCTGGTGAAATCGTCGCTGCTGACGTAGTTCCCCACCGGCATCTGCAGGTGGACGTGGGGGTCTATCGCGCCGGGCAGCACGTAGCAGCCCGTGGCGTCGAGTTCCATTCTGCCTCGCAACTCCTCGCCCAGGGCAACGATGCGCTCTCCGACAATGCCCACGTCGGCAGGGAAGATGCCGCCGGTAGTGATGAGTGTGCCGTTCTTGATGATCAAGTCCAATTTCTTGCTCCTCCAATGGTACACCGCCAGCTTGCTTCTGATTCTAGTATTGTTGGTCTCATCATCATTTACGGCCCTCACGACTACTGCCTATCTTTTGATGGTGCTTACCAATAGCCTGGTTCTGGTGTAAGAGCAAACTGGGTGTCTCCTCGCAACACGTACTCAAACAATTCCTGCGAACATAGGGGAGCGATCATTCCACCATTGCTCTCTTTAAGCTCCCCTCGAACATTGGCGTAGATGAAGGGCTTGGTAAGCATCCTAAATCCTAGCCTTTCATAGAGAGAGTGAGTTTCACGCTCTGTATCAACTGACAGGAAAGCAATATCACATCCCTGTTCTTTCAGATAATTCATTGCTGCCTTACAGACTCTTGTACCAATCCCTTGGCCGCGTAAATCCTCTCTCGTACACGGGCCAAATCCGCCAATTGTAATTGTTTGCCTTTCATATTCCACTTCTCGCTTAAACACTTCTGCACACGCAACCAGCGCGTCTTGACTGTATGCTAACACACTCACAACTGGTGATCCACAAAAATCCTCTTCAACCTCTTCGGCAGTAACATCAGAGAAGCACTGTATTTGGAGCTGAAGCATCTCATCTCTTTGCTCAGATGTAAGCTCGCTCTCCTCAACAACAATCACATCAACTTGAGCGTCCATAGTGTTTTCCTTACCTATGTGCCTATCCGCCCCCGCCGGTTGGGCGCAATTGCACCGGTGCTGATCGGCGCGCCGAAGCAGGTAGCGGCCTGAGATATTCCTCCAGCCCCAGTCTCCGTAGCGTCTCCATAGTGGGAATGCCGTCTCCGTCCCACCCCCGCAGGCGGTAATACCGGTCTAGCATCCCCTCGAAATCGCGCAGCAGGCCGGTGTGTACCGGCTCCGTCGCCGCCTCGCCACGGGTGAAGGCGCAGACCTCCAGAGGCTCGGCAGTGAAACGGGACGGCAAACGGTCGTCGGCTCGCGAGAGCCCCAGGCGCACGTTGTACAGCCGTTCCAGGTTGACGATGCGCTCCCCTGCCGTCAACAGCTCCTCGCCGCTGATCTCCTGCCCCCACAGCGCGCTCAGTCCTGCGGCCAGATCTTCCGGGAAGATGGCGTAGGTCTCGGTGGTGGTGAACTTGCAGACCCCCAGGGCGTCGGAGAGAGCGCAGTAGTGCTCGCTGAAGACCACCAGATCGGGCTTGTAGGTCTCGTCGTCGGTGTCCATCAGGGCGGGGACGATCTCTGGGGGGAATAGACGCTGGGCGGCGTCCCAGGCCCCGGCCAGGTCTATCGTCGGCAGGGCGTAGAGGTGGTCTGCCCCCCGGTTGGAGGTGGCGTGGCCCAGACCGAATCCCTTGGCGATGCGCGGTTCCTGGCGGGGCAGTTCCATCGTTAGAGGCTCTTCTTGAGAGAAGAGCCTCTTCTCTTTTCGCTTCGCTCATGTTCGAATACAGTGCGCAGCAAAGCTTCCGACAAGTGTATCCCCGCTCAGGTAGCCCCAACGCAACGGCTCATCCTGGATATATTCTTTCCCTAGCCGAACAGCCTGGGTGGCCTTCTGCAATTCTTGCCCCAGGTAGAAGGCATGGCCGGCGTCCTCGACGCACAGTTGTTCAAAGACCCGCTGGATGTCACCGTCGATCTCCTTGATGAAGAGCTGATTGTTGAACACGTAGATTGCTTCGTCGTCGGTGAAAATGCGGAAATTCCTATCCTTGACCTTGGTCCGCATAGCGCGCAGTTCGTCTTCTGTGTAGGATGTGTGAGGCGGATCCTTGACCGTGATCAACCCCTCATCTATGTGCTTGGGCAAGATGTGATTATGATGAGCATAGCCCATCAGCTTGCGGGCGATGTTTGCCTCTCGCACAGCGCCATGGGCCCAACTGATCACCTCGGTCGTCAAGACGTAGTTGATGTTCAGCTCAGTGACTATTCCCATCATCAAGGCATTGACGCCTGTGCTATCGGCATCAATCAGTTCGATAACGTTGGCAATGCCCATTAGGACCTCGGCGCCGGGGTATCTTTCGCGCACCTGGCGATAACGCATGACAGATTCCACAAAACCAAAATTGACCGGATCAATGATTGGATCTATGATGTATTCTACGCCCCAGGCTTCCAATTGGGCTATACTGCGTTCCAGCGAATCCAATCCTCCCCCATGGTCGGGGATCACGACGACCCGGCACGACAGCTCCCGTGCCAGGTCGAGGTTGGAGCCGTTGACGCTGAGGAGGTAGTCGAAGCCGACCTGATTTGCTCGCAGCACATCCTCGCGGTTGAAGGTGTCCAGGCTGACGACAAACCCGCGTTCCTTGAGGGCCGCTACCGTCTGCTCCACTTCGGGAAAGTCGCTATTGGCCTGCCAGCCCAGATCAATGATGTCTGCCCCACTGGCCCGAAAGTATTCAGCCTGTGCCAAGATTTCCTCCAGGCTCAACAATGGTGCGTCCACGATCTCAGCGAGTATTTTCGGCTGGTTTTCATGGTATTCATCATAGCCGGCCGATATGCGCTGGTGGCCGAAGTGGAAGGGAATGTCCTTTACATGCTTCGGCCCGCGGACAACTTTGGCTCCCGCCAGCGCTTCGACAGCGGACAGGTCTCCTCGGCAATGTCCGGGCACCATGACCAGATCGTAGTCGCCAGTGACGTTAAGATGTCGGGCGATCCAATCGGCGGTCATAAAAGCAGCCACGGTGATGTTCATGACAGCTATTTCGTAATCGAACTCAGGCTCCATGACCCTGAGCGTGTTTTCCAACGCCTGGTTGGCCAGCTTCCCCGTTATGAATAGCATTCTGGTCATAGTATGACCTCCCTTTGATAGAGAGCTTTCCCGGAAAGTGCTCGGAGCCCCGTCCCCGGGGCGACTTTCGCAGAGTGACTTCGCTCTACCGTCCCCCCTCATATTGCACTGATGCTGATATGAAAGCCTTCGTTTCTGGCAACGGTATAGAATACCATTGCCTTACATTTCTCTTCGACAAAGCTGCGCACCGCCTCGGCCAGGGATTGGGCCTGCTCTTTCCCCTCGACCAACCCGTATACTGTGGGCCCCCATGAGCTCTGACCAGCCCCATACGCTCCTTGTTCAAGTATGTAAGCTACTAGTTGTTTGCTGGCAACATTGGTGTAGCGCCCCCCCTGGACGTCGGAGAAGACATCGCCGACCAACTGATCAATCTCAGTTATCGCTTCGCCGAAGGGCTTGATTCTCCCCTCAACCAACGAGGGCAACATCTTCATCACCAGGATGCGACAGATGTGGCCCACCGCTTCCGGCGAGGGGAGAGGCAATTCGTGAAAAGCGGCCAACTCTGCTTCACCACTTAAGCCGGCCTCCGCCTGAGGCGTAGCCACCACAAAGAACCAGTTCTCTGGAAAAGGGTGTCGGAAAATCACGGGCGGAACGGTCTCATTGCAATGGCTGTTCTCTATGCTACCCCCGTCCACGATGAGGCCCCCGTATTGAAAGGCGCCGATGCCGATGCCGGAACGCCGGCCGCGCTCCATCGTCCTGGCCAGATCGGCGATGGTGATATCCAGGTCATACAACCGCGTCAGAGCAAGGCCAACTGCAAGGGCGAGCTGGGTCCCGGATCCAAATCCCACGTGGTGTGGAATCGCCTTGAGCACGTGCAAATGAGCGCCTCTCCCTGAGAGGCGCCGATGCTCAGAGGCATACCGCTGGAAGAAGCGCCGGGCCAGGGCCTCTGTCCGCTCCTGCTCTGGCCCCTCAACCAGAAGCTCATCCGCTGGAGCGGCCTCCACCAGCAACGAGGGCTCTCTTAGCGCCACCCCGATGCTCCCAAACTTCCGCCCCAGTCCACCGTGTAGATCAATAAGGCCAATGTGCAACCTGCCTGAAGATTCAACGCGCACGCGCAACGGTCCACCTCCCCACGTAATCACATAAGTACTGCATAGCCTCCCTTTCCTGATCGCCTCCTAACTTGTCCACAATCTCCTGGTATCTGCGGAACGCAGTCTGCACCTCTGCCTGGTCGTGCAAATGCAAACGGGTGGCGACGATTGCAGCTTCGATCACGGCGTTCTTGGCCCGGTCGAAGCCCAGAAAGTCGCGCCGCCACCCCTGCCCCACAACCCGGCAACGGATTTCGGCCCTTCGGCCAGGCCGTCGTGGTGAGCTTGTCGAACCATCAGGGCAGGCCCGCATATCGCCTCCACCGACCTCGGTGACAATGGCCTCGCGCCAATAGCAAACATCCTCCAGGACGATGGATCGTACGTGGCAGGCGTCAAAATGGGGAAATATCGGATCGGACAAAGCGCTTTGGGCAAAGAGCAGGACGTTGTCCGTAACGTTGGCCACGCCACAGCCGGTCGTCGTCAGGTTGCGGTAGGTATCTGTATTGCGGAAGGGGTGGACGATGAGCTCTTCTTGGCCCCAAGTCACCCCCATCGGTGCGAAATTGGGCCGTCCGTTTTCGTCCAGTGTGGAGAAGATGACCTCTATAATCATGATGGTCGGACGATCAGTTGGTCAGAGGTCTTCCAACCTCCAACTTCCAACCTCCAGTCTCCAACCTCCAACTTCTAACCTCCAGTCCTCGTGCGCGGGTCCAGGGCGTCTCGCAGACCATCCCCAAGCAGGTTGACCGAGAGGACGGTTAGCATGATGGCCAGGCCCGGCGCGGTCGCGATCCAGGGCGCCTGGCGCAGGTACCCGCGCCCCTCGCTGAGCATAGCCCCCCATTCCGGCGCTGGCGGCTGAGCGCCCAGACCCAGGAAACTCAATGATGAAGCGTTCAGGATCGCCCAGGCCACGTCCAGGGTGGCCAGGACGAGGACTGGGGCGAAGATGTTGGGCAGGATGTGGCGGAAAACAATCCGCCCGCTACGGCAGCCAACGGCGCCGGCCGCCCTCACGAACTGCTTTCTCCTGGTAGCCAGGACAGAGCCGCGCACCAGCCGGGTGTAGTTGGGGATGCCAGCGATACCCACGGCGATCATGGCATTGGGCAAGCCAGGCCCCAGCAAGGCCACGATGCTCAGGGCCAGGAGGATGCCAGGGAAGGCCAGCATCATGTCCATGAGGCGCATGATGATGTCATCTAACCAGCGGCCGTAGTAGCCGGCTATCAAACCCAGGATGAGGCCGGGGACAGAGGCGATGGATACCGCTACCACCCCCACCAGCAGCGAGACCCGTGCGCCGAAGAGGAGACGACTGAAGATGTCTCGGCCGAAGAGGTCTGTACCAGCCCAGTGTGCGCTGCTCGGCGGCAGCAACTGCTCCTCCACAGCTACGGCCAGGGGATCGTAGGGGGCGAGGAGGGGCGCTAAGATGGCTGTGGCTATCAGGATCACAATGAAAACAAGGGATAGCATAGCTCCTTTGTTGCGCCGTAATTGCCGTCGAGTGACTAGAGAAGAGATTTCTCTCCTCGGTATCGTTTTTCGAGTTGGGATAGGGAAGCGGCGTTTGCCTATTCTTCCAACCCTTGTACTGAGCCTAGTCGAAGTATCCAACTTCCAGCTTCCAACCTCCAACTTCCAACTCCCAACTTCCAACCTAATCATAACGGATGCGGGGATCAATGATGGCATACGAGACGTCTATCAGCAGGTTGACCAGGGTGTAGACGGCAGCGGCCAAAAGAACTGTGCCTTGAACGATCGGGAAGTCCTTCCACAGGATGGCATCAACCACCAGCCGACCGAGCCCCTGGCGAGAGAAGATGGTCTCAGTCACCACTGTGCCGCCCAGCAAGTAGCCAAACTGCAAGCCCATGACAGTGATGATTGGAATGAAGGCGTTCTTGAGGGCGTGGCGGCACACCACCAGACGCTCGCTCAGGCCTTTAGCCCGGGCGACGGTGATGTATTCTTGGCTCAATACCTCCAGCATAGAGGATCGTACCAGGCGGGCGATTGTTCCCGAAGAGGCTAACCCCAGCACGATGGCTGGCATGAGCAGGTGTTTCAGGCTGCCCTGTCCCGTAGCGGGCAGCCAGCGCAGCAGCGAACTGAAAAGCAAAATGAGCAGGAGTCCCGACCAGAAGATGGGCATGGAGGCGCCGGCCACCGCGATGGTCACGCACAGGCTATCCACCCAGGTGTTTCGGTTCAGGGCAGCAGCGATGCCCAGGACAGTGCCTATGGTGACAGCCACCAGCATCGCCGCTACAGCCAGTTGGACCGTGTGGGGCAACTGCTCCACGATAGTCCGGGCGACAGGGCGATTGGTGAAAATGGAACGCCCCAGATCCCCGCGCAGGGCGTTGGCCAAGAAACGACCATACTGAACGTAGAGGGAGTCATCAAGGCCCAGTTGATGGCGCAGTTGAGCGATAGACTGGGAGGAACCTCCAGATTCAGCCAGCATCAGCTCAGCAGGGTCGCCCGGCAGGAGGTGCATCATGAGAAACACCACGGTCGCTACGCCCCACAGGACTGGGATAGCAGTGATCAAGCGCCTTCCGATGTATTGGAGCATTGCCATTGATCGTCGGATGGTCAGATGGTCGAATGGTCGGGTGGCCCGGTGGTCAAGTAGTCATTTGGTCATTGGCTTATTGGTCATTGAGGTACACGTCATACAGCCACGGAAACCAGCCGTGCGAGTCGTAGTGCAGCCCTTTTACCTGATCGCTGGCCGCGTTGAGGTTGACGTAGTCGCGAATGGGAATGATCAAGGCCTGGGCCATGATGATTTGTTGGGCCTCGGCGTATAGCTCCTTGCGCGGGTCGAGGGTGCGAGCTCCTTCCTCCAGCAGGTCATCCAGGCTGGGGTCTCGGACTTTGGCCCAGTTGAAACCACCGTCGGAGTGAAAGAAGGTGCGCAGGATGTCTGGATCGCTGCTGGAGAGGGTGAAAGGGATGAGATTGTGCTTCCCTTCGCGGGCTGCCTCCAGCGCAGCGGGATAGGCGACCACCTGGCTTTGCATCTCGACTCCCACTGCTTTGAACTGAGCCTGGAGGAGCTGGGCCACCTCGGGCATGAATCCCCAGCCCATGAGGTAGGCTTCTATCCTAAGTGGCTGACCGTCTTTCTCGAGAACGCCGTCGCCGTCTGCATCAGCCCAACCGGCTTCTTTCAAAAGGTCACTCGCCAACTCAGGGTCGTGATCGTAAAGCCCGGCCACTTCTTCGTCGTAGCCTATCGTCACCGCGTTCAATGGGCCATAGGCCACAGGCGAGAGGTTCTTGAAAATGGCCGTCACGATAGCTTCTCGATCGGCAGCGTAGATCAGGGCCTGGCGGACTCTGAGGTCATCGGTGGGAGGTCGCTCCGTGTTCAGGAATACCTGGAGGGGCGTGCCGGGTAAAGCCACCGGGATCAACTCAAAGTCAGGGGCATCGGATAGACGCTGGGCATCCTGAGGCGGAATCTCGCCCATGACCTGAGCCTCACCCGACTCCAGAGCCAGGGCACGGATGGCCGGCTCCACAAAGAAACGGAACTCGATCTCCTCCAGATAAGCTGGCCCCTGGTGGCCGAAGATAGCGGGCGCCCAGTTGTAATCGGAGTTGCGCACCAGGGTCAGGTGATCCTTGGGGGCGTATTCCTTGAACATGAAGGGCCCAGTCCCTACCTGGTGCATTTGGTAGTCCAGACCCCACTTCTCTACTGCGGCAGGGGAGGCCATCCCCAGATAGACCTGGCTGAGGGAGTCCAGCAGTGGAGCGAAGGGCTCCTTGAGATAGACCTTGACGGTATCATCATCCACCACTTCGGCGTGGTCGTAAGGCCCCAGCATGAAGACGGCCTTCTGCGATTTGGTCTGGGGATCAGCGATGCGGTCTAAATTGAACTTCACCGCCTGGGCATTGAAGGGAGTGCCGTCGTGGAACTTGACGTCCTGACGCAGGTGAAAGGTGTAGGTCAAGCCGTCGTCGGAGACCTCCCAGGACTCGGCCAGGCCGGGCACGAACTTGCCGTCCAGGTCTTGCCAGACCAGGGTGTCGTAGACACTGGTCAGGGGGATGCCCAGCTCCGAGGAGGCATTAACGTGAGGGTCAATGCCCGAGGGAGCCAAAGTGAGGCCGTAGACCAATTTGCCGCCCGTGGCAGCAGGCGCTGAGCTACAGCCTGCCAATGTCAAGACTAGTACAACGGTTATCATCAGTGGAACCAAAATAGCTCCAAAGGGATTGCCAAATCCCCGCTTTGGGCCTGGATCTGACGATCCCGGCCGAGCAGAATTGGATCTACTGATCATCGCCAAGCTGACTACCTTAGTGAGTTTCATCTTTTGTTTCCTCATTGATGCTTAGTGTATTTTGGGTCTTTGGGAATTGGCGTGAATAGCAGGCCGGAGTCCCCAACTTGTTGGGGTTTGCCGCGCCGCACCCCCAACGAGTTGGGGACTCCGATACTGTGACCCCGCGAAATCCCAAAGAGCCTGTATTTTCCAGGATGCCCATCTTTGGAAGTCTCCAGATCAGAGATCTTTAGCACGAATCTCGAAGCACCAGTTCCGTTGGCAGTAGCCGTCTTGTGGGAGGTCTGCTTTTGTCCCGGATCCTCTCCACCAGCATCTCGACGGCTGCGGTCCCCATCTCGTGTTTGGGCTGGGCCACAGTGGTCAGGCTGGGATTAGTGAAGGAAGCGAGGGCAATATCGTCGCAGCCGACGATGGCCACGTCCTGCGGTATCCTCAGCCTCTTTTGGCTGGCAGCACATATCGCCCCTATGGCCATCAGGTCGTTGCAGGCGAAGACGGCTGTAGGGGGTTCGTCGAGGGCTAGGAGTTCCCACATTGCCTCGTAGCCGCCCCTGGAGCGGAAATTTCCACGTACTACTAATTCCTCGCTCAGGGGAATGCCATGTTGCTCCAAGGCTCGTTTGTACCCCTCCACTCGCTTGGTGCTGACTTCCAGCACTTGTGGCCCAGCGATGCACCCTATGCGGCGGTGTCCCAACTCAATGAGGTGTTCGGTGGCCTGGTAGCCGCTCCCCACGTTGTCGGCGATGACGGTGTCCACCTCCATTCCAGGAAGCTCCCTGTCGCAGACGACCACGGGCATCTCTTGCTCGATGAGGGCTTGGACGTGGCCGGAGCTCTCGCTGGCGGCAACGAAGACGATGCCGTCGGCCTTCTTCTCCTGGAGGAGCTCTATGTACTCGGCCTCCCTCTCCAAGTCGCCGTCGGAGTCGCAGAGAATGACGTTGTAGCCGAGCTCGAGGCCCGCGCTCCCCACCCCTCTCGCCACCTCGGCCAGGAAGGGGTAGGAGATGTCGGGCACGATCATGCCGATGTTGCGGGTTTTCCGGCGCCGCAGGCTCCTGGCGATGGCGTCGGGCCGGTAGTTGAGTTCCTCTATCGTCTGGTAGACTCTCTGGCGGAGTTCCTCGCTGACAAAGCGAGTCTCGTTGAGCACGTGGGACACAGTAGCGGTAGAGACCCCTGCTCTTTCAGCGACATCTTTGAGGGTAGCCATTTCGAGCACCTCTGCAACTTGTCAACTTGTCAACGAATGAAGCAACGAATAAACGAATAAGTGATGGCAATATCAGGCGTTTATTCGTTTGATATTCGTTGACAGACGGTAGTAAACGATTACGTAATCGTTTAACGGAAATATAGTACAGAAAGCCAGAAAAGTCAAATTTGACATCTTCGCTTTTTTATCTTATAATTGCGTAAACGATTACGTAAACGATTAACAAAGGATGTGAAATGACTTCACTACACAAAGTTTACCTGGGCCTGGGATCGAATCTGGGAGACCGCCAGGACAACCTCATCCAGGCCCTGCAGCAAATGAAGGCCAAGGTCACGGTGGAAAAGGTCTCCTCCTTCTACGAGACGGCGCCGGCAGGCTACTTAGATCAGCCGCGCTTCATCAACGCCGTCTGTCTTGTTTCTACGGCGCTATCCCCCCAGGAGCTTTTCCACTTCCTGAAGCGCATCGAGATGCGCATGGGGCGCCAACCCGCATTCCGCAACGCGCCCCGCCCTATTGACATTGACGTCCTGTTCTACAGCGACCTGACGTTGGAATCGCCTGAGCTTACCATACCCCATCCCCGCCTGGCCCAGCGCGCCTTCGTCCTCGCACCCCTGGCCGAGATCGCCCCCACTTTGACTCACCCAGTCCTGAAAGCCACTGCCGCCGAACTATTGCAGCAAGTGGATACCAGCGGGGTGAGGAAGCTGCCCCGCAGCCTGCAAGCCTCCCTCGTGCGCGACGTCCAGGAAGACACACCGGCAGTGCACGTGAGCCTGAGTCGGGTGGGAATCACGGACATGCAGCGCATCATCCGGCTGGCCAGCGACGGCGGCTGCGATCTCTTCTACGCCAATCTGGAGCTGTTTGTTGACCTCAATCCCGAACAGATGGGCGTCCACATGTCCCGCTTCAGCGACGTCCTGGAGGAAGTGGTGGACGAGGTCACCAGTGAGGAATCAGCGGACATCGAATCCCTGGCCGAACGGATCGCCCGCCAGGTGGTGGAAAGGCAAGGGGCCGTCCGCTCTGAGGTTCGCCTTCATGCTAAGTACCCCGTGGAAAAAGTGACCCCCATCTCAGCCAAGAAGACGCAGGAGCTCTACTCCCTCATCAGCATCGCGGTGTGCAATGGAGAGCAGGTAAGAAGCGTGGTAGGGGTCGAGGCGGAGGGCATGCTGGCCTGCCCCTGCGCTCAGGACATGATCAGGAACTACTCCAAGGAGAGATTGTTGGAGGAAGGGTTCACTGAGGAGGAGGCGGAGAGAGCTGTGTCGGCCATCCCCCTCGCTTCTCACAACCAGCGGGGACGTGGCACCCTGCTCATCGGCGCGGAGGAGCGGGTTCGAGCCGAGGAATTGGTGGAGATCGTGGAGGCCTCGATGAGCTCCGAGACTTACAACCTGCTGAAGCGGCAGGACGAGCTCTTCGTGGTCAACAAGGCCCACCGAAACCCCATGTTCGTGGAAGACGTGGTGCGGGAGATGCTCTACAACGTGGTGGATGTGTATCTCGATCTGCCCGATGAGGCCTTTGTTTTGGCCAAACAGGTGAACTTTGAGGGCATCCACAAGCACGACGTCTTCGCCGAGCGATATGGCACCCTGGGCGAGATCCGCCAGGAAGTCCTGGGGGGGCAGCACATCGCCAAGCACACCACTTTAGAGGAATGGCTGGAGGGCAAATCGTGAGTTACAAAGTCGTCGTCGAGGAGGGGAATCTGCGCTTCAGCGCAGCACACTTTATCACCTTTATGGGAAAGTGCGAGCGGCTGCATGGCCACAACTACGCTCTCTCCGTGGAACTGGCTGGCGAACTAACGGGAGATGGATACGTCTTCGATTTCGTGGAGCTAAAGAGCATCCTTCGCCGTATCTGCGATTCCCTGGATCATCGCTTTCTGATTCCCCTGGGAAACGAGCACCTGAGTGTACAAAAAAGCGCGAAGGAGTGGGAGGTGCGCTTTGGGGAGCGCCGCTACGTCTTTCCCGCTCCGGACGTCTTGCCCCTGCCGGTGGACAACATCACCGCCGAAAGGTTGGCTGAGTACGTCTGCGACCAGGTCGTAGAGAGGCTAGGAGAACAAGGGCCAGCCAACTTAAGCTCCATCACGGTGGGCGTAGAGGAAGCGCCGGGCCAGACTGCCTACCATACCCGCTCTTTGTGCCAATGAGGCGGGAGTGCGGACGCAAGTCCGCTCCTGGGCAGACTTGCATCCGCACTCCCCTCATTTATTTCAGGAGGTAAAGCTGTGAAGAAAATCGCCTGGGGAATCACTGGGGCCGGGCACTTTATGGTAGAGTGTGCCGATTTGTTGAGCAGCCTGGGCACTGTGGACGTATTCCTCTCCAAAGCAGCGGAAGAGGTGCTCAAGATGTACCGCCTGGAGTCCAAGATCTCCCAGGTCGGCAAGGGCGTGATCCGAGACAACATGGCCAGCGCGCCCATTGTAGCCAGATTTGCGCGGGGGGTCTACAGGGTTTTGATCATCGCTCCGGCCACCTCCAACTCCGTGGCCAAGTTCGCCTACGGCATCTCCGATTCCCTCATCACCAACATCTTCGCTCAGACCGGAAAGTCACGGGTGCCCATCATCGTCCTGCCCACCGACGTCTCCCCTGAGATGGACTCCCAAGGGCCCAGCGGGAAGCTGGTGAAGGTCTACCCGCGCCCCATTGACCTGGAGAACGTGGACAGGCTGCGCCAATTTCCAGGCGTGACGGTAGTAAGGGACATGGAGGAACTGCGAGCATGCCTAGATACCTAACACTGGGGGTATCTGAGGTGAAGGGGAAGCGAGGGTCGTTATGGTGAGAGCGATCGGCGTTGATCCCGGCACGGTGAGTTTTGACGTCTGCGGGCTGGAGGACGGGCGGGTGTTCCTGGACGCGACACTGCCCACGGACGAGGTTGGTGCCGAGCCTCGAATCCTGGTGGATCTGTTGCGGGCCGCCGCCCCCGTTGACATGATCATTGCCCCCTCAGGCTATGGCTTGCCCTGGGTGCCCATCCAAGAGTTCGGCCAGCGGGAACGTCGTCAGTACATTCTGGCCAGGGAAAAGCGGCGAGGGAGCTCCTTTCCTATCCGTGGAATGGCCGAGATAGTAAGGCTGTTAAGGGAGAGCGACCTGCCCGCATACTTCATGCCCGCCGTTATCCATCTACCTACCGTACCGGAGCACCGCAAAGTCAACAAGATAGACATGGGTACAGCCGACAAGCTCTGCTGCGCGGTTCTAGGAGTCTACGATCAGGCCCGCCACTACAGCATCGCATACGAGGAGACCTCGTTTGTCCTGATCGAGGTAGGCGGGGCTTTCACGGCGGTCATGGCTGTGGAGAGGGGCAAGGTGGTGGATGGCCTGGGGGGCAGCAACGCTTGCCTGGGCTACCGCTCCCTGGGGGCCATGGATGGGGAATTGGCCTACCTGCTGGGCGATTTCGACAAGGAGATCCTCTTCTCAGGCGGGGCGGCCTACGTGGCTGGCCGACCGGACATCTCGCCGGAAGACCTCGCCCGGCTGAGCCTCACCGATGAGCGGGCCCGGATAGCCTGGGATGCGCTAATGGAGGGCATCGTCAGGAGCGTGGCTGTCGAGATGGCCGTTGTGTCCGCGCCCCGGGAGATCCTGCTCTCAGGCCGGCTGTGCCGCATCGAGAGGGTCCGCCAGGAATTAGCTGATCGGTTAGCCTGCTTCGCGCCGCTGCGCCGGGTCGAGGGGTTTGCGCGCATAGCCAAAGAAGCGGCCCAGGGTGCAGTCCTCATCGCCGATGGCATGGCTGGCGGGGAATTCGCAGAGTTGATCGAGGTTATGGAACTCAAAGGGGCTGCGGGGACGGTGCTGGATCACCTGTACATCAAGGGTGCTGAGGCTTTGAAACGGAAGTATCTATCATAGCCTCAAGTAGCAATAGATTGTCCTGGAGAATTTGGCGGGGGTGCTTGCCCTGCGTTGCTGCGAAGCGAGAGACACGCTGGCCATCCACTTCGAGGATGATTGCCCCGCGGTATCCAGCCTGGTTGAGCCGACGTAAATAGTCCTCGTAAGACACGTTGCCGAAAACGAGGGGGTTGTGGTCCTCTCCATTGGGGGAGATGTCGTGGACGTGAACGTGGCGAACCGAAGCGATGAAGCCGGGCGGAGCAGCCACCGAGCCGTTGCAGGCATCGTGGCCCAGGTCCCAGCAGATACCCACCTCCGGCAAGCCCAGGCCTGCCACTTCGCTGCGCTTCAGTGCAGGCCTGAGCCCCGTCGAAGGGCCGGAGACGATTTCTGCTAACTCGGCCTTGTTGTCTCCGATCTTGTTCGTCCTCTCCTCCTTGACCAGAAGCTCAATGCAAGGACTGAGGCCCGGAAACTTCTCCAGGATCCAAGCTAGGAAGGCCCTCGTGTCGCGGCGTAGTTCCTCACGAGGGCTGTTTCCTTTGGCCCCGTGGACGACGAGGGTGGTGGCCCCCGCCGCCTCAGCAATACGCGCGGCATAAGCGAGGGCAGGCCGGTAGAGGCGCACGACTTCATCCCTCTCTGCTCCAGAGAATCCGGCGGGGTTGTGGGGGGCTTTGTAGGGGGCGTGAAAAGTGACCCTGAACCCCAACTGATGACATTCCTCGATCAGGGAGCGCATCTCCGGCCAGTCGGAGGAAGAGAGGTTCAGCGTGAACTCCAGGACGCTCAATCCACGTTCTCTTAGCGGGAAGAGGAAATCTCCGGCCTTGCCATCCCCTAGCCATTGGGGATGCATGTTGAGGCCCAATTGCGGCTTGCCTATCGCTTTCTCAAAATGCATCTTCTCCATCCCCACTTACCCACATCCCCCTCGATGGGAATAGGCATGATAAACCTCCGAGGCCATCGCCGCCAGCAAAGAGGAGCCAAGCCCAACGAACAGGGCGTCCACGTCAAAGGGCTGCACGATCTTCCACACCAGAGAGGACAATGCTCCTCCCAGCAGGCTGTACAATGCCGTATCCTTCCTCAGCTTCCTCCCGGTCAGCGCCGCCAGGGTGGGAATCAGGATCCCCGCCGTCCACATGCTCAATGTAAACAGCAGGGCCGGCACAATCATCTGGAACCACAGGGCCAGGCCCAGGCTCAACATGCCCAGCACGATCACCAACAGCCTGGAGATCGCCAGCAATTGCCCTTGGCTGGCTGCGGGCCTGAAATGCCTGAACACGTCGTAGGCCAGGCTGGAGGCCCCCGATTGCAGGAAAGAGTTGACGGTGCTCATTATCGCCGCCAGCAGGCCCACGAAGAAGATACTTTTGGCTACGACGGGCAGAGCCGTCCCAAGCGCAATGAGGGACATGTCTGGATCCGTCAGGTCCGGGAACAACTGCAGGGCGGCAAACCCGCCCAGTATGATAACTGTGTCCACAGCCATCCATATCAGAATGGAATACAGCACCGACTTCCTGGAGCTGGCCTCCGATTCCGAGGCGAAGAACCTCTGATACAAAGGCGCCGAGGTGATCGGCAGGAAAAAGAGCAATATGAAGAACACGGCGATTTCCTGGGCCGATATGTACGAGAAGGGGTTAAGATACTCCGCAGGGATACCGGAGGTGATCCCCGGTTGCAAGCTTGATGAAATAAATGGCACTATCAGGGCGAGCATGAAAAGCATCAGGATGAACTGAACGATATCCGTCATTACGTCCGCTTTCATCCCGCCTATCACAACAGGCGCGATCAGTATAAAAGCCATTATGCCCATTGCCACTTCCACCGGTATCAGCGTGAAGCTGGCCAGAATCTTTCCTCCCGCTATTATCTCCTCTGGTATGAGGCACAGGGTCGCCAGCAGCACGGAGCTGGCTATGGCGAATTCCTTGCCATAGAAATCCCCCAGGAAATCCGGCAGGGTATATCTGTCTGAGTCCGCTATCTTTTTGAGCAGTAAGATGATGGCTATGTTTCCCAGGTAGAAAGGGACCATGAACCAGATGACGCCCAGTCCCACCTGGTATGTCAGGCTCACCCCCCCAAGGATGGCTGATGCCCCGTAGAACGTAGAGACTATCGTGGCCACCAGTGCCTTTGTGCCCAGCCTGTCTCCGAGGATGAACTTTTCCAGGGTTGTTGCTTTTGCTCTGATGCCGATGGCCATCGTCAGGGCAATGTATAGCAGAAGGGTCGCTTCTCTCATCCGACGACAAGCCCCCCCTCAATCCCCCCCAACCTTGGGGGGGAAGTTCCCAGTTTCCTTTCGATAGCAGGTTTGATGTAACCTTCGCCCTTGAGCGCGGTCGTGCCGATCACCAATCTGTAGTATTGCTCGTTGACGCTTTCCAGCTTGCCCCTGGCCTCGATCTCCTCGCCGGAATCCACCACGTCGCGGTAGAGCCCCTCGAATGAAACGATCTCCCTGAGCGGGAGCGCGTCTACCTCTCCCCCGATCACCTCCACTTCTTCTACCCTGTACAGGGCCGGCATGAACAAGGATTCGCTGGCATCCGAGGCGATGGCCCTTATCCTCGCCCACCCCTTCTCCCGGTATGTCTTGTCTCCGTAATTCTCCCTTATCTCGTCATCCTTTCTCGTAGGGTGAATGGAGAAGTACCTGTCGCCGAAGAAGCCATAGTTCCACCTCCTGCTGGCGAGATAGCGAGCCTCCTCGTAGCTAAGGGGAAAGCGCCCGGCCACAGAGTCGCACCATTCTTCCAGCGTCTTCCCCGTCACGGGACTGATCGTAGCTGACCTCCCCTCTTTCAACGCCGCCCTGACCTTTAGGGCGTTCTCCAGGCCGTAGACCAGGAGGTCAATGTCTGAGAACTCAGGGTTGTGTATTCCCAATAGTATGGAGCCAGTGATGCCGAAGTCCTTTTCCGTGATCCCGGTGCAGGCTATTATCTCGGAGACGAAGGCGACCACTTCCTCCTCGAGAGGGTCTCGTGGCGTCTTAAGGATCTCCGGCAGCCGTTGTTCGGGAAGGTGGTATTTTTTCACGTATTCCTGAGGGATCATTGAGAACTTTATGTCCCTGATGGGGCAGTAGTGAACGTAGTGAGGGTAATTACGCTCCAGATAGGCTACCGTGTCAGCCACTTTGCTGACGTGATAGTACTCCAGTTCCCTGTGATAGTGAATTTCCCCACTCCTCCACTTCCCCACCGGAGCGGGGGAGTATTTGAGATAGGCGGTGTATTTGTCCGGTGGATGAAGATAACCGGCCACGCAGAAGAGCATCCCCTCTTTCGTCTCAATGAAATCTCTATCCTTAGGTTTTCTTGCTCTCCGATCCATCTTCAGCCAACTTTCACGGTCATGGTATCGCCTCGCCCGCCGAGGAGCAGCCGGTGGTAGACTTCCCCTTCTTTCGCGACAACCCTCTCCAGCTTGCCCCTGGCGATGACCCTCTCCCCCTCCTTGGCCTGTTCGCAGAACCTGCCTCGGAAGGAAACGATTTCTCTCAAATCGCCTGTCGCTGGCCCCGCCATGAATCTCACGTCTTCAACCCCATAGATGCAGGGAGTGAAGATGGCCTCGCCCGCGTCGGCGACGGTGGCCTCAATTTTCGCCTGCCCCAGCGAAGTGTACCTCCTGTCGCCGTAGCTCTCTCCAACCTCCGACGGAGCTCTGACGAAGCGGATGAAGTACTCGCAGCCGCGGAACCTGCCTTGGATTACTTTTCGGCTCTCCAACCAGGCGAAATCCTCGAAGCTCATCGGCGTGTCCTGGGAGCGGGCGGCGTAGAGAGCCCTCATTTCTTCCTCATTGAGTCTCCTCACCTCACCCGCCGGCTCGTTCAACAGTTCCCGCAGCGCCTCGTAAACCGCCCAGCAGTTTTCAGAGCCGTAGACGACAACGTCCAGATCGGAGTGGGGCGTGTGCAGGCCCACCAGGATAGAGCCTGAGATGCCGATGCTGCTCTCCGGCACCTTGGCCCTGCCCGCCAGCAAATCGGCGAACCCGACGGCCTTCTCCGCCAGTTCGCCCAGGTCCTCCCGCCGACGCAACTCCGCCAGCTTCTGGCAGGGATCGTAGACCAGTCTTATGCGCTCCTTGGGGACGCCCTGAAGCTGTGCGCCGAAGATGGGATCGTCGAAGAGGCAGGCAGGGCATCTTTCTCGCAGCAGCTTCTCCTGCTCCTCGAAGTGATAGAGCCTGCGGTAGCGGATGCCATCCCGCTCTCTCCCGCCATCCGGGTCGGGGGCGTATCGCAGGTAGGCGACAACCGCCTCTGGCGGATGGATCAGTCCCTTGACGGCGAAGAGGAGGCCATCAGTAGATTCCACGTAATAGCCTTCAAGGATCGGCCCTTCGACAACCCTTCGACGGGGCTCAGGGTAAAGCTCAGGACACCGCTTCATGGTGCTTCAAATATCCCATAGAGGCCGCTCTCCAGGAGAGCCACGAATATCGAGGAGGCCGTGAAATCGGCGGTTGTGCCGGGGTTCAGGCGGTGGCCCTCCTCCCTAAGGTAAAGGTCGAGCTCTTTTACCGCCTCCCTCCCCCGCTCCGAGAAGACCCCTCCCAGTTCCAACACCATCTTTGCCCTCCGCGAGACCTCCTGGGCCACGGCGGGGCTGTTCTTCCTGCCGATGTGGGTGTCGGGAACCTCAGATAGGATGGTGAGGAAGGTCTGGACGATGGAATCCATCAGGTTGCGGGATTGCTCCCAATATCTCATCAGGGTGGGATATCCAAGTTCGAAGGTTATCTCGTAATCGGTAACGTACTCGCTGGCGATAGAGTCCCTGTCCCTTGCCAACCCCATGGCCTCCCTGAGGGTGACGTCAACCTCCTCCTCGGTGATGTCGTATTTCCCTATCTTCCCCATCCCGCCGGGCCTGGCGAGCCTTATCGCTCCGTAGACCTGGCGGGCATCGTCCACCGTGAGCGAGGCCAGTACCTTGCCCAGCCTTTCCCTCAAGTTGCCGGGACCGTATGCCTTCACCAGGGGGGCGAAGAGAAGCACGATGCCCAGGTTCGTGTTGGAGGGGACGAACCTCTGGGTGTCCCTTATTGCCTTCAGGATAGTTTCTCCCACCGATGCCCTTTTCGCATCCCTGAGGGCAGGGCCTATGGCCATCGCACTGATGAGCAAATCCTCGAATTTGAGATCCGCGAAGTCTCTGTAGCGGGTCACGTTCCCCGGCTTGTCGGCGCTGGCTTCCCAGATGCACGCCATTTGAGCAGCCCACACTATCTCATCGGCTTCCAGGTATCGCATCACCACCTCTAATCAC
>JACKQG010003055.1_pt1 | contig 20972 bp, 14 predicted proteins | sample 8237621 | NCBI WGS metagenome assembly JACKQG01 (sample SAMN15677084, study PRJNA649215) | marine metagenome | biome: marine; feature: Black Sea; material: saline water; isolation source: suspended particulate matter (SPM) from the Black Sea western gyre | collected 2013-06-09/2013-06-10 | depth... | reverse complement strand
CTGCTGGCGGGAAGCCTGCTCTTCGCAGCCTTAGCCGTTCTCATGTGCCGCTGAGCGGGCACGTGAGTGCCGTAAGGACCGTTCGAGAAATTCTTGCCGATTGTCGTGGGATAGGCAGTGAAAGCCTGAGTTCAGATAGTCGCCGTGTTCTTCGAACTCGGCCCCTCCGGCTTGAGGTGGCAGCGGTTGAGACTCCCAGGCTACAATCGTTGAAGATTGCGCTACCAAGTTGGAACTTGGCAACGAGGGTGCGATGGGGGCTTACGAAACATGCAACCTGTCAGCCTGACGCAGCAGCACCCGGATGCCGGAAGGTAGGCCACAGGGCAATTCGAACAGGAAAAAGAACCAATGATCCGAGCCACAATACTGATCTTCGTACTGGTCGTCACTCTAACCGCCGCTTCTTTTTCACTTGTTGCAGACGAATTCGTCGCGGCGGTGGGACAGGAAGCACGTAACTCTGAGTCGCGTTTCGTCGAACATGGAAAGACGCGAAACATTGTCGAGCGTGGCTCGTCTTGGAAGGCCGGCGACGGCTGGCTGCAGGGTTCCGGTACGCACAACTATCTGTACGGCGGCCGGCTGGTCGGCGAAGGGGACTTTGCGATCACCGCTCGGTTCAGTCTGACAGAAATGGAAAGCACTGCCGCCTCGCTCGTTTTCGGCAGCAATCATTTCGGATTCGATGGGCGTGGCGAGACTCTGTTCATCGAAGGACCCGATTTTGGGCCGACTCGGCTGCTGGGGCCGAGCGGCGACCACATCAAGCCGGGACAGCCAGTGGAAGCCGAAGTGATCCGGCGCGGGACGAATCTCACGTTCCGATTAGCTGGACAAGAGATCCTGACCGTGCCGTTCAAAACCGGCGCCGACGGCCCCAACCTGCCCACAAAAGGGCAGCTTGCCGCCGGGCCTAGCACCAAATGGTCTTTGTGTACGGGCCTGTCAAACTTGAGATGTCACGGTTTGGGGTGCCGGTGACATCAACGAGAGAGACAGTTTGCCGGGATAAGAATGACAGGTTATAGATTAGTGGTTATAAATGAAGACGTTGGCGGGCCAAGTTCCTTCCTCCATATATTACCCCCCATCTATAACCCGCTCCTTCCACCAGACCACGCCATCTCAAGCTGAACGCTGAACGCCATTCGATGCGGACGCCGTTTGGTGCTAGTTGATGGCCCGGCGCTGCTGACACTCCACATGAGGGAATCGCAGAGGAAAAACATGAATCCTGAAGAACGCCACAAAGGGAGCGCAAGCGTGACACGACATGTCTGTTGGCCTCTGTTTTGCCTTGTTGGTCCTTTGCTCTCTCCGGGTGCGTTGCTTGCACAGTATCGACCTAACAATACGATTGTCTTGGCTTGCGATCGGGAGGACGGTTCTTTTCTTCACGTTCAGAATATCCACACGACGATCGAACCCCAAGAGCTGTTTGTGAAGCGGGGCGGAACTTGGCAGGGTGTCGAGCCGAATTGGGAAGGCGAATCGTACAACGTCCAGACTCGCTATCTCGCGGCGTGGTCGATCGAAGTGCATTACGACGATGCCGGAGTGGATGCTCAGGGGACTTGGAAGCACTCGGATACCAGCGGCAAGGACTACGCGGTCTTCGTGGGCAAGCATATTCCCAAAGGGCTCTCGATGCCGGTCGGCTACGCGACGCGTGAGGAGCCTCGCTGCATGCTCTCTCGCAAGTTCGACCCCGATACGAGTGGCCCCAGCTATCCCGCCCACTACTGGCACGCCCAGGACTGGGACTTTGTGGAAAGGAAGATGAAAGCCATCTTGAATTCGAAGGGGATCGAGGAACCGTGGAGTCGTCACAATCGCCGGACCCTGGTCGAGACGCTGGGCAATTGGGTCAAGGATACGCGCCTGGGCGGCCATTCGGTCGAACAGAATCTGCACCCGGTCGATTTCTTGGATGACGAGAGCGGTTACTGTGGCGGCGCAGCCAACACGCTGGTCGCTATGTGTTCGATTTTGAGGATCCCGGCCCGATACATTGGGACTTGGGACCATGCGTTTATCGAGTACCAGAACGAAGACGGCAACTGGTACTTCGTCGAGAATCAACCCGACGTCTTCATGGCCTTGGCGGAACAGACGGCAAAGCCGGGCGAGCCAACGCCAATACGGACGCGAGTTCGGAGCTACAACGCGGCATTCGAAGGTGGCGTCATCGACATCCTGGCCGATCCCGCGTCGTTCGACCTGCCGGAGTTACCGAACCTGGGGTGGTATTACAATTGGAGTTGCCCGTTCGTCTACGACAAGCAAGGTGTGCGAAAGAGTGCGGATCTCTACGTCCGGCCGCAAACGCTCCATGATTGGGTCTTCAACCTGTATACCGGTTACGGAGGATACGAGGACGAGTACATCCACAAACGGGGCTTCTTCATGGCCGAGCGTTTCAACAGCGTTTACGAACTGGCCGCGCTCTACGCACCGCGTCGCGACGACCTTCCCTATGTGTGCGAGCAGAGAGGCAGCGACGACAGCATCATTTACTTGACGCCTTTTCGAGACAGCTACTACAAGGAATGGGACAACAAGACTCGGATCGGCTCCGGCACCGGCCAAGGAGTGCGAAAGCAATTCTACCTATCGGATCTCGATGGCGTGACCAAGGTCGTATCCACGATCATTCTTGGTCCCGATGGTCGCGTGGATCATTCGATACCAGCGGATGGCGGCAGTTGGTCCTACGAGGTGAACGGCAAGAGATATCCGTTGTCATCGCACGGCGGATTTCAGATTGATCGCAACCACAATGGAACCGGAATGAGCGTCCATGCATTCAGAATCCCCCTTTCCGATTTGATGGCCGACGGGGACGCGGAAAAGCAAAGAAGTTGCGAAGAACCTTCTGTTGAGTGAATGGTGATTTGCCGTGCCCGCCGTCACGGGTCATGGGTTCTGACCGACCTTCGCCCGGGCGATCATCTTTGGCACCGAGGTTTGCGTTTTGCTTGGAAGAAGATCAATGACTTAGAAGGTTACTGGACTTGGCCAGACGTACAAGAACTCTGGCCAGATAAAGTCATGGGGCGCACCGAGGTGGTTTCCGTCAAAGCCATCCCCCACAAAGACTATTCCGCCCACTTTGAGCTGGAACTAAGCTACCATCCTCCAGGAAAACCCGCGGTGCTTAAGGAAACAAAAAGCATTTCCGTGAGCGCACCCGACAAGAATGGTAACTACCAAATTGATTGGCAAGGCGTCTTCACTGCCGGCAAGGAAGACGCACTCCTTGACCGTACGCCAATACTAGGCGAAGAAGATGGCAAGAAATGGGGTGGTTATGCCGGAATGCAGTTCCGCGTCAGTCACCGCACCAATCTCGCCGGTTGGACAATTCTCACCAGTGAGGGTGTCGACATCAAGAACACAATCGAACAAAAAGAGGGCTTGGAGTTGGCACATGGCAAGGGCGCCCGGTGGTTGAATCTGACACTCGATTTTTCTGACGGTAAGACAGCGGGGGTCACTATATTTGGGCATCCCAACAACCTTCGTCATCCAGCCCCATGGCACGTCACTTCAATGCCCAATGAACTGATTCACACGCCGCTATACGCAAGCCCGTACAATCTTGAAGCTGGAAGGAAGTTGAAACTTCAACACCGAATAGTTGTTCATCCTGGTCGGGTCGACAAGAGCATGCTAGAGAGTCAATGGAGGGACTTCGCGCGTTAAGCTGGGCGAAAGGCCTAGGTCACGTCATAAGTTCTCTCCATAAACGGTTTTGGGAGGTATTGGGCCATGAGGATCCACTGTGTTGCGATACTGCTTCTCGTCACGATTTCATTCGACGATCCTGCGTGTGCTCAGACGGTGAGCAAGGTCGGTGACAGCGAGTCTGCCTCGACGACCAGTGAAACGGAACCGCTTGTCCTGCAATCTAAGTACGCGAGATGGCGCGACTCTCTGCCGGACGACTATCCCCAGGTAGCGGACTACCGGCGAGTAATGCTGCGTTGGGTCATTGGTGCGGAAGAACTCTGGGGTCCGGATCCCGAACGACCGGACTTAGGCATGTGCCGGTTTGGCGAGAGAAGACACACGCACGTACGGACCGCTCGCGCCCTGCCAGTCTATGCAGCCCTGGCGGCGGATCCGAAGCTCGACGCCCCCGCATGGACGCGCCAGAAGTTGGGCGAGCGGCTGAATGCCGCAATTGCCTTTCTGTGCGCGACCTACGACCCCAAAGGTCCCCGCGAGGGCTATTGGGGCAAGAAGCCTGGGCGAAACAGTTTGCGTTACGAGACGTGGGTGATCGGCAACATGCTCGATGTGGTGCAGATCACTCCGGCTCTGGTGACGCCTGAAAACAAGCAGCGCATCCGCGACATCCTCGTCGATATGGTCGAAGACGAACGCACGAGCGGTCGCGCCGAGGCGTTGGACGACTACCGGCACGAAGGCATAACCTGGACCATCAACCTGCTGGCCCGCGGCGCCGTCCTCTATCCGGACCATCCGCAGGCAGACCGCTGGCTCGATCTGGCCAAACACGGCTACGCCAGTTCGCTGTGCGTGGAAGCGGACTTGAAGGACGACACCGTCGTTGATGGAAAGCCCATCCGCCAGTGGGTCGCGCATCGCTGCCCAGTCTTCTACCCCGACTTCACGTTCACTCACCACGCCCTGGGGATTCATCCGGGCTACATGGCGATTGCCGGGCACCGCATGGTTTCGCTCTACGACCTGCTGAAACGGAAGGGCGGGCCGGTCTCGCCGGTCTGGTACCACCACTTCGAGGACATGACCGGTGTCCTCAAGGATCTTTCGCTGTGGGACGGCCGGACCGCTTTTCCCAACGCCAAGGATTGGGCCGACTACATCTACGGTGTCTGCGACATCCACTACGACTTCGTGGGGCTTCAGATGATGTTCGGCGATGGTGAGGCGAGGCTGCTCGAGCAGGGAATGTTCTGCCATCTGGAGTGGCTTCAACTCAATCGCGGCCAAGGCGATTTTGGCCCCAGCAACGCCGAGTACGTGTTCAACGTGAACGACGCGGCACGATTCGGCTACACCTACTGGATTCGTCAGGCCCACGGGTGCGCCCGCCCCGTGACGCAAGAGGAATTCGACTCGGCCCATCGTAAGGTCTTCCACAGTCCCTATTCGAAATTCGTCTCTGTCCGCGATCCGCAGCGATTCGCCTCCTGGGGCTGGCAAGCCCGCCGCAATCGTTCCACGGGCAAGCATAACTCCACGGGGCTGATCCTTCCGAGCGGGCACGGCTTGGGCGACCACTTGGCCCAATGGGATGACAGCCTCGTGCCCGACTATTGGACCTTAGACAAGCGAGGGCGCCGCGGCTACCTACAGATCGGTTCGAAGACCAATCACGTGGAGACTTTTCCAGGTGGCTTTGCCGTCAGCGAGCGGGCAGAATTGATACGGCCCGGTGACGAGCCAGCACCCGACGCACATGGCAGCGTGATCGACCATCGAGTCATGGTGGCCCTTCCGGATGGGCAAACCGTGATCTTCGCCGCGTCGGGCCGCGCTGTTGAAGAGGTTTCGCGACTGAGTACGATGGACGTCAACTGGCGTTTCGTCCGTTCGATCTTCTCCGACATGCAAAGAACGATCTACTACGACGACGGCAAGAAGGAATGCCGTTTCGTCAAGGATGTATCGACGCCCTGGTTCAATATCGACGGTATGATGAGCGTGGTTTCGATCGGCAAGCCTGCACGAGTGACGTGCGAGCTATTCGGCAAGGTTGACGAGCAAGGTGTCCCGATCGCCGAACAAGACCCCTTCGGCACCCACGCCGGCCAGACGGTCCGATTGGGCGTCTGTTCGCTTGAGCCGCGCGACTACCAACCGGGACAAGAGGTCTTCACGGCATGCCTGGCGTTTGTCACCGACACGGATGCAACGGAAGCCGAGCGACTGGTCAGCACGTGCCGCGAGGTAGAGACCGGCAAGGCACTTCACGCCTACGACGTTCGCGGCCAAGACGAGAAACCCTATGTCGTCGTCGTTAACTTCTCGGACGCCGAAATGACGCCGGATCTCGCCCAGCCGGCAGACGCGCGGCTTCTTACGCCGGAAGCCGCAAGCCTGACGGGCCGCGGTGACGCCCCACGGCTGCGACTGAGACCGCGCGCCTGCGCCGTGTTGACTCGCGACAACTGACATGGACCGCGAACCAAAACATGACCTCTAGTCCACATCAAGTGAGCCCGCTCGTTGGCGATGCCGTTCTGTATGTCATTCTCGCAACGTTGAGATAAAAGGAGCACATCATGGTTCGATTCTCGACTCGCGTCTTCCTTCTGATTGCCGCCGCAGTCGTTTTGAACACGTCCGGCGTCTCGCAGCTACCGGCCCAGGACAATAACGCTGACCGGATCAAGCCCTACGACAAGAACCCGCGCTACTGGCAGTACAAAGGCCAACCGGTGATGCTGCTGGGCGGAAGCAAGACGGACCATATCTTTTTGCTCGATGACCTCGAAACGCATCTCGACGAGATACACGCGGTCGGGGCCAACTACGTGCGAAATACGATGAGCCAACGCGAGGGCAAGGAGCTCAAGCCGCACAAGCTATTGCCGGACGGCAAGTTTGACCTCGATCAATGGAACCAGGAGTACTGGCAGCGTTTTCAGGACATGCTGAAGTGGACCGCGGAGCGGGAGATCTTTGTGCAGATCGAGGTCTGGGACCGCTTCGACTACACGGACGCGCGCGAGTTGAACTACTGGCAGATCAGCCCTTGGCGCCCCGCGAACAATGTCAACTATACCGCCGAACAAACCGGACTCGCCGATCAATACACTCGGCATCCGTCGCAGGATCAGCATCCGTTCTTCCACACGATCCCCGGTATGCCGCGGTACGACAAGAAACTCGAACTCATTCGCACGTACCAGGAGGCATTCGTCGCCAAGATGCTGTCTTACAGCTTGGATTACGGGCATGTCCTCTACTGTATGGACAACGAGACCTCCACTCCGGCAGAATGGGGGCAGTACTGGATTGGGTTCATCAAAACCAAGGCCGCCGAAAAGGGCGTGACGGTCTGCACAACCGATATGTTTGACGATGCGTTCGAGGCTGAAGGAGCAGAGCATACTCCGATCATCTTCAACGATGCCGAGCACTACATGTTTGCCGACATCTCGCAGGTGAACAGCCGAAACTACGACGAGACGCACTGGGAAAGGCTGCAGTGGCTTCTACGGCAGGTGAATACGCACCCGCGCCCTAGCAATCACACCAAGATCTATGGTAGCGGTTACAAGAGCTTTGGGACGGGCGGGCCTGAAGATGGCGTCGAGCGATTCTGGCGCAACATCCTAGGCGGCTCGGCAGCGGCGCGCTTCCACCGTCCGGACTCCGGCAACGGGCTCAACGACTTCGCCAAAGGAAGCATCAAGGCAGCGCGCATTCTGGAGAGCCTGATCAAGTTCTGGGATATCACGCCGCAGATGGATCTGCTTTCGAACCGCGAAAGCAACGAAGCCTACCTGGCGGCGAAACCCGGAGACTATTACTCGCTCTATTTCACGAATGGCGGATCCGTCGGGCTTGATCTGTCCGGCGCAAGAGGCTCTTTCGATGTGACATGGATAAGCGTCTCCATGGGCATTCCTACTCAGACGTCGGCCGCCGGTGGCTATCGCCCGATGAAAAAGACGATTGAGGGCGGCAGTGTCGTAACGATCTCCGCCCCGTACAAGGGCGGCTGGGTAGCCGCGATTGTGAAGAAGTAATACTTACATGTGGGATGCGGAAGTCGTTTTTGGACCGCCACGGGAGAACGTCATGAAAACAACCACGAGGAGTCTACTCGCCTGTCTTGCTTTGTCGGGCCTGGTGGCCGGTGGCCCGGCCATCGCCGCTGACTTCGATCCGTCGACCGAGAAGCCGTATCGCGTGTTGGTTGTCATCGGCGATCAGTGGGATGCCGGATGAGTTCGATGCGATGTGCCAGCCCGCCACGGTGTTTGAGGCTGATGCGAATGTCGGGTCGGAGTCTCGGCACGATTTTGACCGTTCAGATGTTCAGCAAAGAAGACGCGGCAGCGAGATCAGGAGGCAGTCATGAGAACCCAAGCATCGAAGGGGATTCACCGTTGCCATGCAACGGCGACGTCGTTGGGTGCCCAGTGCCTAGGGGCCGGCCCCTGCAAGAGGAGGAGTGGCGCTGAGAGGATATCCGACGTAGCCGAGATAGGTCAGAAGAAAACTCCGTTGAAGTCTAAGCAGCTTTCTTCCCTGCGTAGAGCATCCGTTTGCGCATCCTTGGCAGTCTTGTTCTTGCTGTGCCCGTCGCTCGCGGACGACTGGCCGCAGTGGCTCGGCCCGAACCGGGACAGCGTGTGGCGCGAGAAAGGTATTGTTGCTCGCTTTCCCGGTGAAGGGCTGCCGATAAAGTGGCGCCGTCCCGTTGCCCTTGGCTATTCCGGCCCCGCCGTCGCCAACGGCCACGTGTACGTGATGGACTACGTATTGCGGTCCGGCAAGTTCACCAACAATCCAGACGGCCGCGAAGGTCTGGAAGGGGTCGAACGCGTGCTGTGCCTTGACGCCGACACGGGCCAACTGATTTGGACACACGAGTACGAACGGCCATACAGAATATCCTATCCCGGCACGCGGTGTACGCCGACGATCGACGGCGACCGGGTCTACGCGTTGGGCGCGGAAGGCAATCTGTCGTGCTTGGACTCCGCCAGCGGTCGAGCGATCTGGGCCAAGGATTTCGCCAAGGACTACGGCGCTCGGACGCCTCTCTGGGGCGTGGCCGCTCATCCGCTCGTCCACGGCGATGTGCTGTACTGCGTGGTGGGCGGCGAAGGCAGCGTGGCGGTGGCTCTGGACAAACGCACGGGGCGCGAGCTGTGGCGGGCCCTGTCGGCCAGGCAGCCGGGCTACTGCCCGCCGACCATGATCGAGCAGGCCGGCCGAAAACAGTTGCTGATCTGGCACGCCGAGGCCCTCAACAGCCTCGACCCACGAACCGGCAAGGTCTTCTGGTCTGTGCCCCTCAAGCCCCGTTCCGGCATGGCCATTGCGGCACCCAGGAAACTGGGGCATTATCTCTTGGCGACGGGCGAATACGCCGCAGTGCTGTTGAAACTGAGCGACGCGTCGGCGGCGCCTGAAATCCTCTGGAGAGGTAAACCGAAGACCGCGGTGTACTGCGTCAACAGCACCCCATTCCTGGAAGACACTATGATCTATGGCTGCGATGCCAATACGGGCGCGCTCATGGGTGTGCGGCTGGAGGACGGGCAGCGGATGTGGCAGACGTTCGAACCGACGATGGGCGGCACGCGTCGACGGCCGTACGGCACGGCCTTTCTCGTGAAGCACGAAGACCGCTTCTTCCTGTTCAGCGAGACGGGCGACCTGATCCTGGCCCGCCTGTCTGTGCAGGGCTACGAAGAGATCAGCCGTGTCCATCTGCTCGAGTCGACGAACCACTCGTTCGGACGACCCGTAGTCTGGAGCCATCCGGCGTTTGCCCAACGGTGCCTGTTCGCTCGCAATGACAAGGAACTGGTGTGCGTTGACCTACAGGCCTCGCACTAAGGATCCCGTGAAACGTTACCGAATCGCCCAGGGCAGCCTGTTGACCAGGCGCCAAACGGGTCCACCAGCTTCGATGTGCTCAAGATTGGCGACCACGTCTATGTCAGTCATGCCTTCTATCCGCTCGGTCGCTACGATGTGAATGCTCCCTACGCCAAGGACCCGACGTATGGGCTGGTAATCACCTACGGGCTGGAGAAGCACGCAGGCGGAGACAATCGCGAGCGCACCGGCGAGTTGAACGCACGACGCTTCGACGGAAATAGGTGGCAAGGCGAGCCGATGCTTGTCAGCCCGCCAGGCACGATTCACAACTGGTACCCCAACGTCAACCGCGATGCCACCACGGTTTGTGCGTCATGTACTCACGTTCCGTTGACGAAACCCGTTTGGGCAAACCGCTGGCGATCATGGTGAGCGTACGTGCGCGACAGTAGCCTTTCCGGCGGAACCAACTCCGATGCTGCCGCCACACAGATCGCTTTCGCATCCGTCGGAATCCAGGCTACAATCTATTGGACGAGGAATCTGATTCCCAACCCACACCATAGGAGTTCCCCATGTCTCGACACACACGTCGCACATTCTCGAAGCGAGATGCGGGCTCGAAGAGCTGCCGCTTTGCCAGCCGTCTTTCGAGGCGGCAACTGATCGCTGGGTTGACCGGAGTGCCATTTGTGGGCGGTCTGATGCTGGAGGTTCTGAAGAAACGTGGCTGGGCGAGTTTTGAGGAAGAGCTTCTGCTGGCCCAGCAGGAGAGTTCGGGCCAGGAGAAGGCCGACGCGATCACGCGCTCAGGCAAGAATGACAGTTTGGCGAGGCTCGAGGATCTCAAAGGAAAGGTGCCCAAGGGAAAGATCGGCAAAGTCGAGGTGAGCCGGCTGATTCTTGGTGGCAACTTGATCGGCGGCTGGGCTCATGCCCGCGATCTGGTTTACGTCTCGCCGTTGGTGCAAGCCTATCACACGCGTGAGAAGATCTATGAGACGTTCCGACTGGCCGAAGCCAGCGGCGTCAATACGTTCCTGACCAACCCCATTCTCTGCCCCGCAATCACCGACTACTGGAAGGATGAGGGTGGCAAGATCCAGTTCATCTCCGACTGCGGCGGCCGGACCTTGTCAGAGGGAATCAAAAAGTCGATCGACCAGGGTGCGTGTGCCTGCTATCTGCACGGCAGCAGAAGCGACGGCGCGGTCGCCCGCGAGGATTTCGACCTGATCGAGCAAAGCCTGGAGCTGATTCGACGCAACGGTTTGCCGGCGGGCATCGGCGCCCACCGGTTACATACTGTGGAGGCTTGTGTGGAACGAGGTTACCAGCCCGACTTCTGGATGAAGACACTGCATCATACAGACTACTGGTCGGCCAAGGCCGAGACCGAACGGAATAACATCTGGTGCAGGAAACCGGAAGAGACCGTCGCCTTCATGAAAGACCTCCAGCAACCGTGGATTGCCTACAAGACGCTGGCCGCAGGAGCCATCCGGCCGGAAGAGGGCTTCAAGTACGCCTTCGAGAACGGCGCCGACTTTCTCTGTGTGGGCATGTTTGACTTTCAGATAGTCCAGGATGCAAACATCGCCCTTGGTGTTTTGGACGGCGACCTGGATCGGCAGAGACCCTGGTACGCATAAACGAGCATGGGCATTCGATGAAGAAAAGCAAGGCAATAGGAATTGACCGAAGATCTGTTCTACGCATGGGTGCAGGGCTGGGCCTGGGTTCCGCACTCGGGCCATGGGTTGCTGCAGAGGAACGCAAGGGAGGAGAATTGGAAAGATTCTCTACCAGGCACCGTAGCGAAGAGGAATTCAAAGATCCTGTTCTTGCGGCTCCAGATTGGCTGCGCGACGCAGTGGCCTACGAGGTGGTGGTACGCGCCTTCAATCATCCCGATTATCAACACCCGGAGAAATGGAAGAACCCAAAGGGCTGCGCCCCGTATTCGAGCGTAACTAACAAGCTTGGGTACCTGCAGGATCTGGGCATTACCCTCATCGTGCTCTACACGGTTTACGATCACACACCGGGAACCAACCTTTATGCCAATCGATTCGAGCGCGAAATGCCCGAGTTGGGGACCATGGCGGACGTCAAGGAGCTCATCCAGGAGGCGCACAACAAGGGCATTCGTGTCATCAGCAACACGAACCATTATGGCGTTGCCTCGTCTTCGCCCATGCTCAAAGAGCGACCGGATTGGTTTGAAGACAGACGGAGACACATTTGTGGACAACCGCTGTTTGATTTGCGTCATCCTAAAACCGCCGAGTACATTGTGAAGTCGCATATCGACTGGACCCTCAAGACGGGACTGGACGGGTGGCGCATTGACATGTCGCACATCACCTACCTGAAGTCGATTTGGGACAGAATCCTGAGTGCCTGTGCCGAAGAAGGGCACCGGATCCTGCTGGCAGCGGAAGCACACCACCTGGAGGGTCATATCGAGGGAGGGGGCAAGCCCGGTTCTGTGGCCGTGCCTGAAGGTCCGGAGAGGATTTTCGACATGCAGGCGTTGTTTCAGGAGGACCAAACCTCTGCCAAGGACCCATACCGTTTCAAAGAAATCAGCTCTCACAACTGCAAGCTCAGGTGGCCGCACAACGTGGATCGCGAGAAACATCCCCGCCAGGGTTGCTACCAGATCCAGGGCAGCCGTTTCCTTTTCGGCCATAACTACATTTTTGCTCCGTACGTACCGTGGATGTTTGCGGGGGAGGAATTTGCCGCCTCACACCTTGCCGTGCCTTCCCTTTTGCCCGGCCTCAGGAAGTACGGGCACACAAGAAAGGACGCCACGGCCGGGAAGCTCTTGCATGCCTACCTGGATTGGGACGATCTCGAGCGGAACAGGGATGTTTTCCAGGACATGCGAAAGATCCTGAATATCCGGCACGCCAACCGCGATGTACTGCATTCCAAGCACCACGAGACGAAACTCGTCAATGTTCCATGCAAGGCAAAGCCGGGTGCGAAGGCAAAACCCTATGCCCGATTTATCAGTGGGAAGAAGGCGATTGTGATTGTGGGCAACGAAAGCACAACCGACGATATTGCCTTTACGTTGAATATGCCTCTCGCACGGTTTGGCATGGGTGATGCGGGTGATTTTCGTGTAACCGACCTGTGGACGGGTGAGCGTCAGGTGCTCAACAAAGGACAACTCAGCGAATATGAAGTGAAGGTGCCCAAAGACAAGTCGCCCAGCGGTGGCGTGCGTGCGATCAAGATCGAGCGAACGGGCTGACGCAACGCCTGTGTGGAACGAGGTTATCGGCCCGACTTCTGAATGAGGACACTGCATCCGAGTATTCCATGTTCCTCACCGAAACTCATTCCCGCGATCGTCGCAGCGAGTAGAGTCATTGCCATCAACGTGAGAATTGTCCCGACCATCATGCGACAACCGCGACGCTCCGCAAAAACAACACGAGAGGATCCAGTGGAACACATCGATCTAGCCTTTGCCAACTACTCATTGTCTTCACGTCGAACAGATACGTAGTACACGCCCCTCGTCTGGGCGCCGACATTTCCGCTGCCATCGACGAACCAAGCCTGAAGACGCGTGCTCCCGGCTTTCAAGGGCACGCGAAAGACGACTTCGCGGGTATCCTGGCCGATCATCTGGTCTTCGTCGAAGGTACCCACCTTCAACCGGGCATAGGTCGCGGGAATGGCCACGCTCGTCTCGTGGGTCTTCGAGCAGCAGAACTCCCTTTGATCGAGGCTAAGAAACCGTCTTCGTCGGCATTGCCAAACCAATTGTAAGCCAATTCGCCGGTCGACCGCAGACGCCGACAAGCGATCATTCGAACGGTTCATAGAGCGTCGAATAGCTCATAGAAGACTTCGCACAACTGCTCGCCGTACAACTCCCAATTCTTCCCGCTGGGATACGCATCGAGTCCGGCGATCCAGTTGGCGTTCAGTTCGTGGATGCAGGCGTGGATGCCGTAGCGTTCGAGAAGGCCCTCGCCGATGCTGCCGAGGGTGCGGTAATTGCCGCCGGTGGCGCCTTCGGTGAACCAAGTGTGCTCGCGCAGCAGACTCTCGAAGCGGCTCATTCGCGCGAGGTAGGGCTCCAAGTTGACGTTCGGTCGGCTGATGTGCAGCCTGCCGCCCTGGTCGTTGTGGAAATCGATCATCAGATCCGGCTTGCGTCCCTCGGTGATCATGGATTCGATCCAAGTTTCCAGGACGCGATTCTCCGGCGCGAATGCGGGATCGGCGGGTTGATCCCAGTTTCGATTGAGGTCTTTGCCCGCGACGTTGAACCGCGTCCAGCCACGGGCAACGCCATCCTTGTTGGCCATCGGCATGATATGGACACTGTAACGATCCCGGTAGGCGCGGGCCTTCTTGTCATCTTTCAGCAGTCGGCGGATCATACCCTGAACCACCCAGTTGCCTCCAGGTTCCCAAGGGTGCGCCCGGGCGCGAATTAGGACTCGATGCGGCGCGTCGTGGCTGCCAACTCGAAGCATTTCCAGGGGGCGACCTTCGACCGTCTCACCGATCTTTGCGATGGCGATGTGTGGGTTACCGCGAATCTCGTCCAGGAGCTTCTGTAGATCAGAGAGCCGATACGGCTCCAGCCGGGCAACGTACATCTTGTCGGCTTCCATGTGGAGTGTGAGCTTCAGGCGATGGTCCTCCAGTAACTCGGTTTCGCTCGCCCGCCAGTTCTTTCCATCAGCAGAAACGTAGCTAATTGTCGTGTCCTTTGCTGGAGATCCTTTTCGGCCGTTGTAGATATTCAAGAAGTTGTTCAGAACGATCGTCAACTCGGAGCCCTTGGGGGCTTCCACGCAGAAGTGCCAGTGACCGGCGGCACGGTTCGGGGAAGACCGCTCGTGGTCGTACACCAGGAACACGTTGACTTCGCCCGAATCGCCAATCTCCCAGAATAGCGGCGACGCGTTCTCGAAAGTCGTGTTGATGTAAATCAGCGGGTTGGGCGGTGTGCTGCCGTCGGCCTTGCCTTCCTCTTCCGCCGCGGACGCGTTTACACATGCGGCAAGCACGATTACCGCCGTGATGGTTCTGGTACGTTTCATGAGACCTCCTTCAAGTGCGGACGATGGTAGGTACTTTCTTCGGACGTCACACGCCCTTCACCGCAGCGGTAGCCACACCGTCATCTTCGGCTCGCCACGGTTGGCCCAAGCGTGATAAGGGATCAATCTTAGCTGCAACGGCCGGGGTTCGGTCGCCACATAGTCCTTGTACAGCACGGGAGAATCGTAGGGGCCGGCAGACCAGTCGGGATCGGCAACGGCCACTGCCTGGCCTTCCAGCACCACAAGGCCGCCGAGCAATTGCCCGTCGTAACGCGGCTGAAAGTTGATCCTTCGCGGCAGCCGGATGTCCATGACGTTCACGCCGTCGGGCAGGTCGACCGACTCCAGGCAGTACACCAACGGTCCGCGCATCACGGCGACTTGACCGCGGAGTTCTTCTACCATGGGGTTGGCTTGAACGAGCCTCGCTCGCATCGGCAGCGTCAGCTCCACCGTGTCTCCTGTTTTCCACGTGCGCCCGAGCGCGGCATACGTGCCGGCCTTGAGTTCGACTCCGGCGGGCGACCCGTTGATCTTCACGGTCGCCCCAGCGGCCCAGCCGGGGATGCGGAGCCGAAAGGCAAACGCGGCTTGTTCTGCCAGCTCCAGTGCGATCTTGATTTCGCCGTCCCAGGGATAATCGGTCTTTTGGATCAGCTTCACGGTCGTGCCATCGGATAATTCGGTTTCCAACTCGTTGCTTCCGTACAGATGCACCCAGAGGCCTTCCTCCGATGTGCTATAGGCAAAACCGTGCATCTTGGCGATCGTGCGGGCCAACTGCGGCGGGCAACAGTAGCCGCGGCGATGTTTCCAGCGCTGTGGAGTGTCGCTTCGCAACAATGGCACGTTCGGACCCAGCCGGCGGAGGACATTGGAGTAAAAGAAATGGTCGCCGTCCGCTGCCAAGCCGGAGATGCCGCTGTTGTAGAACACGCGCTCCATGATGTCGGCGTAACGCGCCTCGGCGGTGATGTTCAGCATCCGCCAGTTCCACATCGCGTTGCCGATGTTCGAGCAGGTTTCGCAATAGCATTCGCGGTTGGGCAGAAAACAGGGAGTGCCAAAAGCTTCGCCCACGTGGTCGCGGCGCGGGGAAAGCCCATAGGTGAATGGCCCGACGCCGCCGTGAATGTACATCTTACGCCGCGTCACGTCCGACCAGAGTCGCTGCAATGTCTCCAGCAGCGTCTTGTCTCCGGTTTCCATGAACGCATCCGCCGCGCCACAATTAAGATAGGTACCGCACACTGCGTGACCGACGGCCTCTTTGGCCTTGCGCAACGGCACACGGTCCTGCGTCTGATCGGTGCCGCCGAGCTCGGTCGATCGAAATGGCCCAGGCCGCGAGCCGCGCATGTCGATGAACGTGTTGGCCAGGTCGAGATACTCTCGATCTCCCGTCGTTCTGTATAACTCCACCAGACCCATGATGTTCGATGGGTTGAACCCGAAATGTGCGAGTTCAGGTTTGCGGTCCTTGAACGTCTCGTGCAGGCAGTCGCCCGCCTTCTTGGCGAGTTGAAGGAAGTTCTTTTTGCCGGTGGCACGGTGATGAATACACGCAGCCGTCATCAGGTGGCCCATGTTGTAGAGCTCGTGATCGTGGATGTGTTGAAAGCGATCGCGCTTCTCCAACGAGCCTCGCGTCCAGATGTACCCGTCCGGCTCTTGCACCTTGCCGATCACTTCGATGGCTTCATCCATCTGCTGATCCAGTGCGCTGTCGCCCGTGACCATATAGACGTGAGCCACCGCCTCGATCCACTTGTACAAATCCCCGTCGTGCCAGTTGGTACCCGACCATTCGCCCTCGTCCAGTCCGGCAGCAATGCGGAAGTTCATCCAGTGGGAATTGCCGTTCCCGTTGTAGTACTCCCACATCTTGGGAATGGTTACGTTCCTAACCACATCGACCTTCTGCTTCCAGAAGCCATCCGTCCAACGGACGTCGGACAAGTCGACGCTCCGCAGCTTGCTGTGCGGGCTCTGGCTGTTGTTGATGATCGCTCGTTCTTGGGCCGGGGCCGAGCGGCCAAAGCCCGCTATGGCCACGAGTGTCACCGCTACGAATAGCGATCTACGTGATTCTTCCTTCGCTCTCACTGATTCATCTCCTTGTTCGCGTCCTTCTGACTCCCTACGTCTCCTTGAGAAGTTCCTTGCTCTATCCGAACGCTCCGCGAATGGGTAGCGGCGGATTGGTCTTCCACTTGCCTCGCGTGAAATCGGGGAACTCTTGCGGCAAACTCCGGTTTCTGGCCGACCGGTCGGTCAGTTCGATGATCGCGCTCCAGGCGGCTGCATCGTAAACGTCGATCTCCGGCGGCGTTCCCGTGCGGAGGGATTCGATCAGTCGGTACAAACACAAATAGTCGGCACCGCCGTGACCGCTGCCGATCGCCTTCGTCTCCAGGTCTCGCCACAAGGGATGAGGTGATTCCCGGCAGTACTCTTCGAGCGATTCCCACTGCCCGTGCCATCGGTCCTTACTGGGGCTCTTTCCTTCAAGGTAGATACCGTCGGTGGTCGCATCCACGACGCCGGTTGTTCCCATGAGACGATAAATGTGTCTCGCCTTTGCCCGTGATAGATGCGTGTCCAAAATCAAGTAGATTGTCCGTCCTTTCACGGTCTGGATAAGACACGTGCTGATATCCGCCATCTCGAACTTGGTCTTGCTCAGATGGTGATCAGGGCCGTAATACTTCTGGCCATAGAGGTTGAACGACCGGGCATTGCCCGCCATCGCAACCAGGTAGTCGAAACGGTCTCCGCGATTGATGTCCATCCACTGCGCCAGCGGTCCCACGTCGTGCGTCGGGTAGACATTCCCTTTGTGATTCTTGCTGAAGTCACCGGCGAAGGTGAATCCGCCGTCGGCGGTCAAGTCGTAGAAGCGCGCGTCCTTCTGGTAGCCGGCCTCGGCGTGCATTGGCTCACCGAAAAAGCCCTGGCGAACCAGATTCAACACGCACATGACCTCCCGGAAATAGCACGTGTTCTCCAACAGGACGCAGTGCCGGTGGTTCTTCTCCGACGCTTCCACGAGTTTCCAGCAACCCTCGACGGTCATGGCCGCCGGCACTTCCGTCGCCGCATGCTTGCCGGCGTTCATCGCCGCGACCGAGACCGGCACGTGCAGCAGCCAGGGAGTCGCCGTGATGACCAAGTCGAGGTCTTCCCGATCGCACATGCGCCGATAGTCGGTCTCGCCACGGGAATATCCGGCGGGTTTTGGCTGCCCGCTCTGTTGCACGACCTGCTGAGTCCGTTGGACCTTGTCTTCGACAATGTCACAGACGGCCCTTATCTCCAGCCCTTGGATGCGCAGCAATTGGCGCACGAGCCCGCTTCCGCGACGCCCCACGCCCACGAATCCGATGCGCACGTTGTCGATAGGTGCAGCGTCGACCTGAGGAGGCGGGTCTTGGGGAACGGCGGCGGCATCCGCTGGACGCGAGCCAGCGCCAACCGCGAGCCCAGTGCCCGCGGCGATCGTGTTCTTCAAGAAAGCTCGGCGGCGAAGTGGCTCACTCATGTTCAAACTCCTTTGGCTCGTCGATCAGCACGCCCGTCGCGGCGATAACGCCGCAGACAACGGACCTGGCCTGACTTGAGGTCACCGAGTGGACAGCCAGACGGTCATCTGCGAGATGCCACGGTTGGCCCAGGCGTAGTAGGGGATTAGGGTGACGCGAATTCGTTTCTCACTGGCCGGCTCCCAACGCTGGTAGAGCCGATCGGTCCAGTCAGGTGGTTGTTTGACGTGCGCTTCTCCATCCAGGACTGCTGCGCGGTCGAGTAGGTCTTTGTCCCGTCGCGGTGTCCACTTCGCGCCTGCGACGATGGCTACGTCGTCCACACCGACGCCCTCCGGCAAATCCGGCGATTCCAGACAGTACACGATCGGCCCGCGCATCACCGCGACTTGGTTGCGGGCTTCTTCAATCAATGGGTGAGCTCGCAGGAAGACGACATCCATCGGTAAGTCGAGTTCCACGACGTCGCCCGCTGACCATTGCCGACGGATCGCTGCGTAGGTCCCCGGAGTCAGCTCGACGTTGGAGGGCTTTCCGTTGATTTGAAGGGCCGCGTCTGTGGCCCAGCCGGGAACGCGCAATATCAACGCCATAGGATCGCTGGCCGCTTGCTGGATCTCGATCGTGATTTTGCCGTCCCAGGGGTAGTCGGTCTTCTGTGCCAGACTAACTGCCGATCCATTGGGAAGTTTGGTCTCCAAGTGACTGCTGCTGTACAGGTTCACCCAAACGGAGTCGTCCGACACGCTGTAGGCCCAACCTTGCAGCTTGGCCAACGTTCGCGACACGTTGGGCGGGCAGCAGAAGCAATGAACGGACGACTTGGGCGTCGTATCGGGCCAGCGTGCGGCCGAATCGTTGCTCAACAAGGGCACATCCGGCCCGCAGCGGCGCAGCGGGTTCGTGTAGAAGAAATCGGTGCCGCTCAATCCAATCGCCGAGGTCATGCTGTTGTACAACACCCGCTCCATCACGTCGGTGTACTTTGCGTCGCCAGTCAGGCCCAGCATGCGCCAATTCCACATGGCGTTGCCGATGTTGGCACACGTTTCGTTGTAAGCCGTGCGGTTGGGCAATTGATACTCGGCCCCGAACGCCTCGTGGACCGAATCACGCGGCCAGCGCCGAAACGTCCGACGCAACAGTTCGCCGTGATGCAAGGCCGCCACGCCGCCGGTGACGTACATCTTATGCGTCGTCACGTCGTGCCACAGGCGGTTCAGCGCGTCCAGCAACGCCTCTTCACCCGTCTCGGCATAGACATCGGCCGCGCCGCACCACAGGTAGGTAGCGGTCACGCAATGGCCCACGGCTTCTTTCTCCTTGCGCAGCGGCACGGCGGCCTGGTTCTGGTTGCTGCCTCCGGGCTGCGATCCCCGCATGTCGATGAAGATGCCGGCCAGCTTCAGGTACTTCGGGTTCCGGGTCGTGCGGTACAAGTCCACGGCGCCCATGATGTTCGACGGATTGAATCCAAAGTGGGCCAGTTCCTTGGGACGCGGCGCGAACACATCGTAGAGGTAGTCGCCAACGCGCGTGGCGATCTTCAGATAGCTGTCCTTGCCAGTTGCACGGTGATGCATACAGGCGGCCGTCATCAGATGGCCCATGTTGTAGAACTCGTGGTTGTTAAGGTGTTCCCAGCGGTCGACGCCTTTGAGTTGGACCCAGGACGAGAGGTACCCATCCGCCTGTTGGGCCTTGGCGACCCACTCAATGGCCTCGTCCATCAACCGATCGAGTTCCGTGTCGCCGGAGACCTCGAACAGATGTGCCATGGTCTCGATACACTTATGGCAGTCCCCGTCGCTCCACTTCGTCCCGCCGGGATCGGCCTTAGCAGCCAAACCGCCGGCCATCTTCAGGTCGTTGAACGTCGCCGCGTTGTCGGGCAATTGCATGACGCGCCAAAGGTTCGGCGTGACCACGCGACGGCACTGGTCGTACCGCCCACCCCAGAACCCGCCGGTCCACCGAACGTCCTTCAGCGAGACGCTCCGCAGTTTGATGTGGGGGCTCAGACTGCCCTTGCGGACGCTGCCCTCTTGGCCCCCGGCAAATCGGCAAAGGCCGGCTACAGCCACCAGTGCCATCGCTGCGATTGTCGCTCTTCGTGATCCAACCTTCGCTCTCACTGCTTTGTCTCCTTATTTGGCTGGAAATGTAGAATGTCTCTTTCTTCCGCTTTCTTCCGTCTTCATGGTGCTTGTTGTCGCTTGATCGTAATGACACGGCTGGAGTAGTTGCCACGCAGGTCGACGACGATGCCGCTGTTCATCAGAGCCTTTCCAAAAACAGCGCCCCTGGGTCGGCCGTCGTTGACCGAATACGTGGCGTTGGGATCGAGTCCCTTGAGGCTCGGCGCGAGCGCCTGTACCTGGCAATATCAGCAATAGTCCGGCGGAAGCCAGCGTTACCAAGTAGTTCTGAATCCAGCTCATAGACGTTGGCAGGAATAATGACTGGCTTTCCATTGCATACCTCCAATCTCGATAGAGTGTGAACGCCAAATAGATTCTGTAGTTGCCGATTTCTTTTCGATTGTGGGTGTTCACCTCACGGTTTTGGCGCGGTCAGCACGGCCACCCAATGCCCGCTGCCGGGCGCCTTTAGCATGTAGTCTCCGCTGTTCGAAACCGTGGTTCTCGCGCCCCAGCAGCTTGTCGCGATGTCCAGCCACCGCAGCTCGAACGACCGCTCCGAAGGGGCCAACTCGATTTGCACGCGGCTGTCACCGTCACCTGTGAAGAAGACGGCATACTGCCGCCCTGGCTCGGCCAGGCAA